>JDSG01000003.1_pt1 | contig 233889 bp, 259 predicted proteins | sample 199341 | NCBI WGS metagenome assembly JDSG01 (sample SAMN02584197, study PRJNA231836) | bioreactor metagenome | isolation source: continuous culture bioreactor short generation time transfer1 day 52 after... | place: Germany: Bremen | reverse complement strand
AAATGTGAAATCCTCCTAAATACTTTTAAAGTTTTAAAAGTAGCTCTTAAAACTTTAAAAGTGAACTATTGTCTTTAGGACATTATCTCATAAGAATGGACCATGAACTATACACCGTCTTATTAGACGCTTACGATGAATGGACTCAACAACCAACTGGCGATACTTATATCAGTCTAACTTTTAGACATAAAACAAGACAGCTCATAAGAGCTGCCTCATAGATTAAATATTTTATTTGTTTTGAGTCTTACTTAACAACGATGTTAATGATTCTACCAGGCACGTAAATTTCCTTAACAATAGTTTTACCATCTGTTTGCTTGGTGATGGCAGCTTTAGCCTTTGTAAGGACTGACTCTTTGGCTTCATCAACAGCAATTGAAACAGTCGCTCTAACTTTACCGTTGACTTGAACTGGCATTTCAATTTCATTGTCTTTCATTTTTTTTCTTCGTCATATACTGGCCACTCTTGCTTGAAGACTGACTGTGTTTGACCAAGTTCTTGCCATAATTCTTCTGCCATATGAGGACAGAAAGGTGCAAGCAAAGTGACTAAAGTCTCAAGTGTCTCTTGATCAACGCCACCTTTGTTACGTGATTGGTCAGATAACTTATTGTTATACTCCATAAATGCACTGACAACAGTGTTCATATGGAATGAATTCATACGGCTTGTAACTTCATATGTTAACTTATGTCTTAACTTCTCAAGTTCTTCAGTTACAGGCACGTTTTTACCCTTATTATCCATTACCAAAGTCCATACTTTGTTGATGAATCGATAAACACCATCAATACCTCTGTCATCCCATTCTGAATCAAGCTCTGGTGGCCCAACAAACAACTCATATAATCTTAGAGAGTCAGAACCATAGTTCTCAACCAATTCATCAGGTGATACAACATTACCTTTTGACTTAGACATCTTTGCACCATTCTTACAAATCATTCCTTGGTTAAACAAACGCGTAAATGGCTCTTCGAAATCAACAACTTCAATATCATATAAGAACTTAGTATAGAACCTAGCATAAAGAAGATGAAGCACCGCATGTTCAATACCACCAACATACATGTCAACTGGCAACCATTCTTTCATTTTTTCTTTTGACACAAGTTCTTTGTCATTATGCACATCCACATACCTTAGGAAGTACCATGACGAACCTGCCCATTGAGGCATTGTGTTGGTCTCTCGTTTTGCAGGACCTCCACAGTCTGGACATTCTGTATTAACCCACTCGTGTATATCTGCAAGTGGTGATTCACCTGTTCCGGTTGGCTCATACGTCTCAACGTCTGGTAATGTTACAGGCAAGTCTTCTTCTTTAACTGCAACTGCCCCCCCACATTTCTCACAATGAACAATAGGAATTGGTTCTCCCCCCCAATATCTTTGACGACTAAATACCCAGTCACGTAGTTTATAGTTAGTTGTCTTCGTACCAATGCCTTTTTCTTCAAGGTATGTAGAAACAACTTCCTTAGCTTCATTAGAAGCAATGCCATTGAAGTCACCAGAATTCACCATAACACCAACTTCTGTGTATGCTTCTTCTAGTTCTGTCACAAGACCATCTTTTGCAATAACCTGGACAATCGGCAAATCAAATTTCTTAGCAAATTCAAAGTCACGTTCATCATGCGCAGGAACACACATAATAGCTCCAGTACCGTAATCTGCAAGAACATAATCAGATATCCAGATTGGAATCTGCTCACCATTAAGTGGGTTAGTAGCATAAGAACCAGTAAAGACTCCTGATTTGTCTTTTTCCTGAAGTCTGTCTACAGATGATTTCAATGAAGAATCAAAGACATACTGATCTACTTCCGCCCTTTTGTCCTCAGTAGCAAGCTTTGTTACAAGTTCATGCTCTGGTGCTAAAACCATAAACGTAGCACCGTATAAGGTATCAGGTCTTGTTGTAAAGACTTTGATTTTCTCTTCTACACCTTCAACAGCAAAATCCACTTCAGCACCGTAAGATTTACCAATCCAATCTGATTGCATCTTCTTAACTTTAGACGGCCAGTTAAGATCTTCCAAATCATTTAAGAGTCTCTCAGCATACGCTGTAATCTTTAACATCCATTGTCTAAGGTTTTTCTTTGTAACATCTGAATCACAGCGGTCACACTTACCATCTTTAACCTCTTCATTGGCAAGACCCGTCTTACAACTTGGACACCAGTTAATCGGCATTTCTTTTTCATAAGCCAGACCATCTTCAAACATCTTCACAAAAATCCATTGAGTCCACTTGTAGTAATCAGGATCAGTGGTATTAAGCTCCTTATCCCAATCATATATAGCGCTAATGTCCTTTAACTGACGTTTAAAATTCTCAACGTTCTTTGCTGTACCCGTTGCTGGGTGAACACCCATTTTGATAGCATAGTTTTCCGCAGGTAAACCAAACGCATCCCATCCCATAGGATGTAATACATAATGCCCCCCCTGTAGCACTTTATATCGACTCCATACATCACTTAGGACATAACCTCGCCAATGTCCAACATGTAGTCCATTCCCTGACGGGTAAGGAAACATATCTAAACAGTAATAGTTTTTCTTGTCTTCTCCTGGCACATTGATAGGATTCTGCTCCCAAACATCACGCCATTTCTTTTCAATTAATTGATGGTTATAATTCGCCATTTTTGTTGCCTCCTATTATAGATCAAAATATAAAATAAAAACAAATAGAAAACGCCTCTATAAATATAGAGACGTATTATATACGCGGTACCACTCTATTTCATCTTGGGCTTATGCCGTAAGGTGAAGATACACTCAAGCTGATAACGGTCAGTGCCGACACAAGTTACTTACTTTCACTTGCATTGCTCCCAGACGAGTTCACAACTGCTCATCATCACTTCACACCAACCAGTGACTCTCTTTAGACAGCTTATTGTTACTACTTCTGTTCTACGCATTTAGAATATTGCCTATATCATAACATAGACATATAACTACTGCAATCATTATTCACTGGATTCTGCTTCTTCACCATCTGTTGAATCACTTGACTCAAGTCCCTCAGACTCTTCATTCTCTTCTACATTCATATCCTCAGGTGTTTCAGTAAATACATAATCCGTAATGACAAATCTATCATTACGAATCTCAAGCATTACTTTATAACTCTGCAAGGCATTACCTTCGATGTTGTAGATTGTAAACACAATCTCGTATGCGAAGTCTCCAGCTTTTGTAATTGAATCAATAGCCATCTCATCATTCCAACCAACATCCGATGCTGGCATAAGATAATAACCACCATTATAAATGATATTCTCTTCTTCTATTGTATGATGACCTGATAGCTGAACTCCAAAATATTTATCAACCAACTCTTCGACACGTTCTTCTTTCACTCTATAGGTGAATTCAGATGTCTCTAAATCAACTTTAAGATTCTCAGCTAAAGTTTCATACAAGTAAACATGTGAAATTGCGAATTTAACCATATCCAGTTCTGAAATACCTGATTCTGAGTAATCTTTATCTCCAAAATAAATATTGAAATAAATTGGATCTAGATAAGCCAACATCTGCTTTTTTTAGCTCTGGATCATCTAATTCTTTGCTGCCAACAAAAGACACGTCTAAATCAGCAACATCAACTAGCTCAGTCGAACTAGACCCTTCATACACATCATTTGTTACAGATTCATCTGAAGATGTATCATCATTGCTTTCTGATGTGCTATCTGCACTATTTGAATCTAAAGTTGTATCCGTCTCTGTTGTTTCTGCGTCCTCAGTACCATTATCCACCGTTGCTGTTTGTTCTATAGTAGTATCAGTATATATATCATCGGTAGGTGTTTTTTTTGCACCCACTAAAACTCAGTACAAGACACATACCGAGTGTAACAATCATAATCTTGTTCATATTATCCTCATTCTCTTTATAGTGTATTATTTCTTTTTATAGAAACATGCTAGAACGCCTGGACCTGCATGAGTTCCAATTGTAGCACCAATTTCTGTCTCGATAATTTCTTTATCCCAACTCAGCTCTTCCCTTAATGCTTCAATAAGCTTCCTTGCAAAGTCTGGATCTTGTGAATGCTCAACAATAATCATTTCACTGTCAAAATCAAGTTCTTCCTTCATTTTCTTTATGTAATAAGGAATTATCTTCTTTCTACCTCTGACTTTATGTATTGTTTGAGTAATTGCATTTTCAACATTTAAGATAGGTTTGATATTCAAAATCTCAGCCACTGCAGCTTTTGAAGCTTTAATACGTCCACCTTTTTTTTAGGTATTCAAGAGTGTCAACACAAAAAAGATGTTCAACTGCATTATTGGTCAATGGTTGAACTGCCTCTAATATCTCCATTTTTGTCAAACCTTTTTCTACCATCTTAGCAACTTCTATGGCTATATAGCCAACACCACCAGATAAGGCATTGGAGTCAATAATAGATATTTTTTCACTGTCAAGTTCTTCTCTTGCAATATGCGCAGCCTGACACGTTCCACTTGCATTGGAACCAAGAGTTATAATTATTATACTATGACCCGCATCTAATTCAGGCTTAATGTACTCAATAAATCTCTCTGGTGGCACTTGACTGGTTGATGGCATATCATCTGATTCAACTAACTTCTTATAAAACTCCTGGGACGTAATGTCGATTGAATCTAAGTATTCCTTATCTCCAAAATGAACCGATAAAGGTATAATCTTAAAACCATACTTATCTACGATAGATTTAGGGAGATCCGCTGAACTGTCTACGATGATTTTAATACTCATTTAATAACCCTCTTTCATTTGTAGTGTTTTACTCTACCTAGTAATATACCATATCAAGGGTCACTGGGCAACTAAAGTAAGTCAACTCTGTGCATATTTTCTTTCTTGTAAAATGCCTCAATATTCTTAACCACTTCACTAACAACCTCTGCCTTGCTTCAATACTAGCCCATGCTACATGAGGTGTAATCAATAGATTATTTTTATCTAATACTCTAATCAGAGGAGATTCTTTGCTCATTGGTTCACAGCTTAAAACATCAAGACCAATACCACCTATAAGATTCTTTTCTATGACCTTAGCCACATCCTCTTCGTTGAGAATGCCACCCCCCCTACCCACATTAACTACAACTGCTCTCGCCTTCATCTTTTCAAATGATTTGTAGGTTATTAGATTCTTCGTCCTTTCATTCAAAGGCGCATGAATCGTTATTATATCACTACTTTCAATCAACGCTTCTAAAGAAACTGATTTGTAGTGACTATTATCATTTTGTCCGCTGGTTGAATAATAGACCACAGTAGCTCCAAATGCGCTGGCTATATCTGCCACTCTATGACCTATATGCCCAAGTCCAATAATGCCCCCCCACTTCATAGAAGCCAACTCTCGATAAGAGACTTCATAATGTTTGAAACTTTCATCCTCTATATAGGACCCACTTGTCACATAATCTTTATAATAATTTATATTGTTAAGTAAATTCAATACCATAGCAAATGTATGTTGTGCCACACTGTCGGTACAATAATCAACAACATTACATACACCGACATTGTGCTTCCTTGCCGATACAGTATCTATATGATTATAGCCAGTGCCAGTCATACATATTAACTTAAGTTTCGGTAGTTGGCTGAGGACTTCTTCATCATAGGCAATCTTATTGCTTACAGCAACATCAATATCTGTAAGTCGTTTAATGACATCATCTGTATCGGTGTAATCATAATATTCAACATCGCCCAACAAATTCAATGGTTCATAGTCGAGCCCCCCCTGACCAATTGATTTTACATCTAGAACTGCAATTTTCATCATTGTTCCTCACTTGATGTCGGCAAAATAATAATAAACTCACTGCCTTCATTTTCTTTACTTTTCACCCTCAGACGACCATTTTGACCGATGACCATCGCTTTTGCGATAGATAAGCCCAGTCCATGACCACCGGTTTCTCTAGTTCTTGATTCATCTGATCTGTAAAAACGATCAAATAAAAATGGTAAGTCCTTCTTAGCTACACCAATCCCAGTATCCACTACGGATATGACAACCGAAGTAATCTCTCTTTTAACATTTAAGCTTATGCGACCACCTTCTGGCGTATACTTAATAGCATTATCAAGAAAAATCCTAAGTGTCTGCATCACTTTTGCATAATCAAGGCAAACCCTTATATCCATATCGATATCATTTGAGAAGCTATGGCGTCCATCATCAATCATTTCCATATCCTTGACAATGTCTCTTGCCATCTCATCAATCTTGAAATACTCTCTTTCAAACTTCAATGTTTGATTATCCGACCTAACCAAAGTCAACAGATTCTCAACTAAGGTTTGCATATTCTTAGATTCTCCCTTAATGGCGTCAATGGCTTCCTCTAAGATGGCTTCATCTTCTTTCCCCCCCCAACGGTCTAACATCCTCGCATATCCATTCACTATAGAAATAGGGGGGGTCCGAAGTTCATGAGACACATCTGAAACAAACCTTTTTTTGCTTATCATAATCGGTTCTTATTCGGTCTAGCATGTCATTAAAGGTTAGAGCCAAATCCTTCAGCTCATATTCAGCTTTTGTTACATCAAGTTTTGCATCCATATCATTTATTGATATTTTTTCAGCAGTTTTGGTCATGTTGTAGATTGGCCTAAAGACTTTGCGCAGTCTATAAGATCCAAGAAATGAGACGATGGTCAAGCCAATCACTTGGGACACAAAAAGCACAAGCAAGAGATACCATAATTCACCATTGGCTTTCCTCAAATTCTGAGCAAGCTTTATCTCATAATAGGCTATTTGCTCCTGGGAGACATTGTAATGTCTCTTCTCATATTTAATGATTGTACCATCAGAAAAGAAACGGCCAACGAGCTCAGGCAACCTTAGATCAAAGACCTTTGCCAAATCCGATTCAGTTGCTGTAGCCGTAATGACATAGGGTTCAAGTTCCAAGTGATTGCTTGTCATTTCAACTTGAATACCCGCGTCGTATTCTTCTGATAAATTATAGAGAAGTCTTTCTAACTCATCTTCATCAAAGAAGTTCATATCTCTAGCAGTAAGAACTTCATAAACCTCATTAATCGCCTCTTCACTACTTGTATTAACACTGTAAAGTGTAAAGCCAACACTAAAAATAGCCATTGTCAATATTGACACACATGCAAACATAATCCCATAGTCAAAAGCAATTTTTTTTACGCATTGACATAGTGAGACTTCTGAATATATATTTTATTGTATTGACCACTTCTCGAAAGAATCCAACTGGAAAGAGCAACGGGTTACGACGCCGTTGCTCCACTTTATTTTTCCGATCATTCATTAATAATATACCCAACACCACGTACAGTTTTGATAATCTCAACATCAAACTTTTGATCAATCTTAGACCTTAGATATCTGACATAGACATCAATGACGTTGGTATCTCCATAGTAATCGTAGCCCCCCCATACCCTTTCAAGTATTTTTTCTCTATCTAGAGCAATATTTTTATTTTCAAGTAGGTACTTAAGTAATTCATATTCTTTTTTAGTGAGTTCTACGACTTGACCCTCATAGGTGACCTCACGCTTTAGTTCATTAATTGTAAGAGCACCGTGAACCAGTTGTGAAGTTGCCTCCTCTTTCTTAACACTGCCTTTGCGCTTAAGAGCAACCCTCATTCTTGCAAGCAATTCTTCAATTTCAAATGGTTTAGTCATATAATCATCTGCGCCCATATCAAGTCCCATTACTTTATCAGTAACATCGTCTTTAGCTGTAAGCATTATGATTGGTATGTTTTCATCTGATTGACGAATCCGTCTACATACTTCTATACCACTCATGCGTGGTAGCATCAAATCAAGTATTATAAGATTAGGCGTATCTGCTTGGTACATCTCAAGCCCTGTACGCCCATCGTTTGCTATTAGCACTTCATAGCCTTCATATTTAAGCTCTAATTCTATAAATCTTGCAATTTTACTCTCATCTTCAACAACCAATATTTTCTCGCTCATAATGCCCCCCCCTATTTCTCTATTGTAATCTCATAATAGTCATCATCGTCGTCATCATCTTTATTTGAATGGTCTGATGAACTTTCACTCGATACACTATCAATGATATTGTTGGTTTCATTGTCTTTTTCTTTATCCATCGCTGTCTTCTTAACACTCATGGTCATATCATCCTCTTTGCCCTTTTCTTCTTTAAAGATGGACACTTGGCTTTCAGAAATCAAAACCATTCCAATGGATACGACTAAGACCCATATTTTCGTATCTAAATTCACCAAAGCGAAAAACAATACGACAAATATAAGTGGCATATTCAAATAAACCTTTTCTTTTTTATCGATTTTAATATAGTAGGTCATTAGTTCAAGACCAACCCTTTTGGCTTCTTCAAAAAATTTAGCCATTGGCGTCTCTTTTTTCTATTAATCATATAGACAGCTAAATCGACGTCACCATCTGCTTTTATTAGAAACCTTTCAGCTTCTTCATAAGTTACTTCTACCTTTTTTTTGAACCGCTTTTATTTGTTCACTGGTAATCACGGATGGATCACCTCCTTAATCCTTGTCTATACTTATCTTATCAGCAATCAATTATCAAGTCTTTAGTACAACATTAAAAATGAATTAAAAGACGCCATCTGTGCCTTAACTATTTGAGACGTAATAGATAACACCTGCCAATATAGCACCTAACACAATTAGACCAGTAACTTTCCATGGACTAAGAGGTGCTTTACCCTGAACTTCACCAGTTTGTCCATTGATCAGTACATTATATATTTTACTATTATACTCATAAGCTGTCATGTAGACTGGCAGAAGTATATGTTTATAATGTTCATTCATAAAGGATACTTGTTGCCTATAACTTTCGTATGTGTCTCCAGGCAGGTGTCGCTTTATTTCGTTGGCTATTTGATTTTCCATATCCCGGCGGGCGCTGTCCAATGCTTGCTCTGGCATAATGGTATATTTTCTAGCCTGATATCCAGACAAGAAGTCTGGCTTATAGTTAACAACTTGACCTTCACTAGTCCTAAAAGGCTCAATTTTCTTAAGTAAACCTGGCTCCTTAAAGTCTACAGCTGCAACCAACACATCGTCAAAGAACTTATCATATTGACCACTATGATGACGCCATCTTACTTTTCGTTTACGGTCTTCACCATGCCCTTCATAATAGTAATTACCAATACGACAGTGATAACTTGAATGGACATTGCTATCGAATGTCCAGTAAGGCATATAAATTCCCTTCAAGTCTTTGCCGATAAAACGTTTCTTCAAGTCACTTGGTGCAAGCCACCTACGACCAACCCATTGTTGCATTTTGCCCTTAGCATCTTTGTTGCTTATGGCATATGGCACTAAACCTTGGGGGGGCTTCATCCCCCCCATATTATCATCTTCTCTAATAACAATATGCTGTGAGCCACAATAAGAACAATAACTTGTTTCATCATTTGGCTCAGTGATTGTCTGGCCGCCACAATTTTCACAAACAATTGTTTTAGCACTAATATCCCATGAAAAATCCATAGAAGTCATAGAGGCTAATTTCTGTTCCCTAACTTGATCATATGCCACAGCAACATCCTGTAGGCTACCACAGAATTTGCACTTCAATTTCTTGCTTTCTGGATCATAGATCATATCCCCCCCACCACAGGCATCACAATCGGTTGTTCCTGCTTCACTTCTTATATGCTTGGCATCCTCATTCATATCCATCATTATGTCTGTCCCTTCTATTGTTCTTGTCCGCAATTAGAACAGAATTTTGTACCAGCTGCTTGTTTAGAACCACAGTTAGAACAAAATACTGGTTTGACTTCTTGCTTGGTACCACAGGAAGAACAGAATTTCGCACCTTCATCAAGGGCTGCATTGCATTCAATGCACGCATTACCACTTGGAGCTACAGTCATATTATTACCACACGAAGAACAAAACTTAGTTCCTTGTAGCACAGAAGCTTGACACTTAGGACATGCAATCATATTTGCTGCTTGTTGACTCGACTGCTGTTGACCTTGTTGCTGCTGACCTTGTCCACCAGTCATGTTATTTTGACTACCCATCATGTTCCCCCCCATCATATTACCCATGGCCATACCTGTAGCCATTTCCATACCAAATCCTCCTACACCAGAGCCGCCACCTTCTCTTTCAGACATATTAACGGCTGCTTCTGCAGTTGCATCGGTCATAGTTTTTCTTTGGTACATATCCATACCACCAAGGGCTGCAACACTAGCTCTACTATCCATAGCTTGTTCAACCACTTCTGGCACTCTGATTTCTTTTATGTTGAATGATATGAGTTCCAACCCATATTGATCAAACTGAGGCTTCAAATCTTCCAGTACAGCTTCTGAGAATTCAGATATGTTGCCGTAAGCATCAAACAAAGTTACTTTGGACTCTCCAAAGAAATCTGTAAATGATGTTGTGATTTGTCCATTTAATTGAGGACGACATTCTGTTACTGTGTATTCTCTATCTGTACCTACCAACTTGGTAATGAAGACTTTGGGGGGGTCTACAACCTTATAATTGTATATACCATTGGCTCCTATTCTTAACATGCCAAAATCTGGATCTTTGACAGCAATCTTTGAAGGCGTACCCCCCCATAACTGATTAATCTTCTCATCCACTGAAATAAAATAGATGTCAACTTTGAAGGGACTCTCAAATCCATACTTCCATGATTTTAGGACTGTAAGAAGTGGCATATTGCTAGTGCTTAGTTCATATAGACCTTCTCTAAAGATATCGGCAATCTCTCCTTCATTAATAAATACGGCCATCTGTCCAGGTCGAACTGTCAGTTTTGCCCCCCCCATCATAATCTGCTTGCCACCATCATCATATTTATGTGCTAGTATACTTTTCTCATCTGTTTGATATTCTATGACTCAATTAATTGACCTTTAATAAATTTTCCAAGACCCATCCTGTTACCTCCTAATATAAAACCTTCTTTTTATATGAAATTTCACCACTTAATTATACTCGAACTCCCATAGAGGGTCAAACAAAAATGAAGCCACAACCAACCTAGTTAGCTGAGCTTCATCTCTTACTTTTATTTCTATGGCTTAGTCCCTAAGTCATTAAGCCCTGTTATAGTTACAGAACGTAAGTCTCTTTCATCTCTTAGGTTTATAAGATATGGCTTAATATGATTGCCCTCTTCATCCATGATTACTTTGACTTTGGGTCTCATACAAGCATCCTCGTAGTTATCAGCAACAATCCCAGTCAAACCGTTGCTAAGCTTAACATAAGTACCCATTGGAAATGGCGCCACTTTTCTCGCAAAGATCTTGGTCAATTTAACATCAAACATAATACCGCCATTTGCCATAATATATTCCATAGCTTCTGAGGGTAAAAGCGACTTTCTATATGGTCTTGTTGATGTTAATGCATCATATACGTCTGCCACACCAATAATCCGACCAATAATCGAAATCTCTTCTTTGGCTTTCTTCATTGGGTAACCGGTACCGTCATATTTCTCATGATGTTGCAAAACCGCAACATAAGCACTTGTTGGAATTTCATAGGATTCTTTCAAGTAGTTAAAACCAAAAGCTGGATGCTCCTGTACAGCTTCATATTCTTCTTGCGTTAACTTACCAGGTTTATTTAAGATGTTCTTATCAACAAACATCTTACCAATATCATGTAAAATGGATGCCAATCCAACATTAAACAGTTCATTTTTATCAAGACCATACTCTGATCCTACCAGAATCGATAATACTGCCACATTCACCGAATGAAAAAATGTATAATCATCGTAGTATTTTAAGTCTATAAGGTTGACCATGGTATCTTTGTTCTCAAGAATCTGTTCGACAATGTTTGTAATCAGCAACTTGGTTGAATTTATCTTTGAATCAAACTGACCTTTGGCTGCTTTGGGTTGCTCTGCATAGATGCAAATATCCTTAACAGCTTTGATAGCAGACATCCTTAGTTCATCACTAATAACGTCTTTCACTTCAATATCACTTGATATCTCATCATCAATATAGATGCCCTGATAACCAAGTTCAGCGATTCTATCGATATACCCTTTTTGTACAACAGTGCCTTTTCTAAGTAACAACTGTTGATTGATGTCATATAGACTCTTGCCGCACACCATTCCTTCGACAAGACCAGATATTGGTACAAATCTCATACTATCTGCTCCTTAAGCTTCACTATGGCCAATGACCATCCTATCGTATTATAGCTGAGAACTATCAATAATTCAAGCTTGAACTCTATGTTTTGACATGATATCCTAGATGAAAGCAAGAAAGGAGTCTATATGACAAGACATACAAAAATTAATCAGGTTGCCATACTTGGACTGATTGGCAATATAATACTCTTAGCAGGAAAAATTACTATAGGCTTAATAGCAAGAAGTCAATCAATGATTGCAGATGGTCTTAACAGTGCAGGTGATGTGTTTGCTTCCACTATGACATACATAGGAAACAAAATATCCTCTCAACCTGTTGATGATGATCACCCATATGGTCATGGAAAAGCTGAGTACATTTTCTCCATGATTATTTCTTTCTCATTACTTCTAGTTGCATTTGCAATATTTAGGTCTGCACTCAACGCTCTAATCAATCGTCAAAGTTTCACCTACTCTCCTTGGCTCATTGTTATCGGTGTTGGAACAATAATCATCAAATTAGCCCTATATTTCTTTTCTATAAAAATTGGTCGTAGTTACAATAGTTTGCTTGCCATGGCCAATGCCGAAGACCATCGTAATGACGTCTTCATAACATCCTTAACACTCTTTAGCATTATAGGCGGTTACTTCGGTATCTATTTCATCGATAGCTTTGGTGGTATGATTATTGCATTTTGGATAGCTTTTAGTGGTTTCAAAATATTCACCAGTTCCTATGATGTATTAATGGATACCAATGTTGATGACGCATTTATTAATCAAATATCCGAGATGGTAGATTCCATCGATGGTGTCGATCATATCGATGCCATACACGCCAAGCCGGTAGGTCTTAATTTCCTCCTTATTGTCAAAGTATCCATAGACGCTCATATAACTGTCTATAAAGGTCATGAGATTGCCCATAAGGTTCGCGTCATTCTAGAAGACCTAGACCATGTCGAAGAAGTTCTCGTTCATGTCAACCCAGCTCAATATCATCCAGCACGAATGGAAAGAAAAGAAAAGTCAGATTCCTAGGAATCTGACTTTTGTATAAATATTTTTCGCTTTAAATCAATCTTCTGTTACATAACACGCAACTATTTCACCATAGTACAGCGTATGAAGGTCACCCTTACTATAGGCCTTCTCTTCTATTTCTTCTGATACACAATCAGGTCTAAGTTCTTGTCTAGCCACTATTTTACATTCATAATGAAGACTACAATTGCCTATTACAGGCACATCCACTTCTTGACCATCTTCAAGTAATAAACCACATTCCAATATTTTATTGACATCTTTACCGGACTTTGTGCCACAATAGCCAAGTTCTTTTTTTTCATGTCTTCATGAATTGGCAGCGATACAGTAAAAGCATCAGAACCATCAATCATTTTGTAAGTATGCCTAGAAGGCCTAACCATAACAGTAAAAATCGGCTTTTGCCACATGAAGCCAATGTTACCCCCCCATGCTATGGTCATCGTATTCACTTCGTCTTTGTATTTGCTTGTTAAGAAGCAACCTTTTGAAAGTTGAGAAAGGGCCTCCGGTGTCATCTCATTATAGTCTATCCTTTTCATACCAGCACCTCGCACCTTATGTCAGCTATATTTTAAGAAAACTTTTTATTGTATCTCGCATTGCTTCGTTTGAACAATTCTCAGTATGTCTTACTTCTGCTTCCAAAGCTTCATGAATAGCATTTGGTATCTCAACACCTGACACTTTATGCATCTCCTCTACCAGATCAAAATCTGATATATCGTTATAAGCATCTGACAAAGCTGTCATTGTACTTCTAGTAAACTTATACGGACTAGCAGTGGATGCAATAACCGTCTTAGTCGCGTCACCTGAAGCTTCTTTATACTTATTGTAGACATCATATCCAACAGCCGTATGAGGGTCCATCAAGTAATTCGTCTTATCAAAAACTTCTTTTATGATTGCTTTGGTTTCACCTTGATCTGCATAATTTCCATAGAAGTGCCCAAGACCTTCCTTCATCTTATCACTGATTGTATACTGACCTTCATGAGTAAGTGCTTCCATTAGTGATTTGGTCATATCAGTATCTCCCTCAGCAATCTGGTAGATTAAACGTTCTAGATTACTTGAAATCAGTATATCCATTGATGGGGGGGATATGGTTAAGATGAAATCTCTCTTCTTATCGTAAGTCCCTGTATTCATGAAATCATACAGAACTTTATTGTCATTGGATGCACATATAAGTGTTTTGATTGGTAGGCCCATTGATTTAGCATAATAGGCTGCCAGAATATTGCCAAAGTTACCTGTTGGAACAGATACATTGATTTGTTCACCAATCACAATCTCCTTTTGACGAACAAGGGTCATATATGTATAGAAATAATAAGCCACTTGAGGAATCAAACGACCAATGTTTATTGAGTTTGCTGATGAGAACTGATAGCCATTGCTATCAAGTATCGCTGCAAAGTCCTCATCTGAAAATATTTCCTTAACACCATTTTGAGCATCATCAAAATTACCTTCAATACCAACAACATGAGTGTTATCACCCTTTTGTGTTACCATCTGTTGTTTTTGTATTGGACTAACACCATCTTTAGGATAAAAGACAATAATCTTGGTGCCTTCAACGTCTGCAAAGCCTGCAAGGGCTGCTTTCCCTGTATCTCCAGAAGTAGCTGTTAGGATAACTATGTCGTTTTTGATGCCAATCTTCTTGGCTGCTGTTTTCATCAAATATGGCAGTATAGACAAAGCCATATCTTTAAACGCTATTGTAGAACCATGGAATAATTCAAGTAAATAGGTATCATCTACTTTAACCGTTGGTGCTATGTCTTTTGTATCAAACTTGTCATCGTAAGCACTATTGATACATTTTCTCAGTTCATCTTCAGTGAAATCTTGATAAAACAAAGACATAACTTCATAAGCGATATCTTGATAAGACATGACCGAGAGCTCTTCTAAGCTCTTCTCCATTGTCGGAATATATTCAGGAACAAATAAGCCACCGTCATCAGCTAGCCCTTTGACGATTGCATTAGATGCGCTAATGTTCTTCTCTAAACCTCTAGTACTTCTATAAGTTAATTGACTCATAATATCCATCCTTTGTTATTTATTGAAATTACGTGGATTATACCACATTTAATGCAAAAAGACAAATGTACGTTTCTGACGGACACGACTCAAAAACAAAAGGACTGCCAAAGCAGTCCTTAATCATTCATATACTTATACTTAATGTTATACATTCTCTATTCAGTACCTAGTACTTATAAAATGAATGCACACCATGTTTAAAAACAAAGGTCAAATGCCTGTCAAACCAAGAACCTGCTTTTTCACTGGCAATACTCTTTGCAACAAAGAATAAGGCGCCATCAGAATAGTCTTGTCCGGCTAAGGCTAACTCAACAGCTTCAATGGTTGAATCCGTTACAGCTACACTGTAATATCTTCCATCATCAATTGGTGAGAATTGAGCCCTTCCATCCAGTTTCTGATGAACAACATCATAGATGGAATTAGGGAATCGCTTGCTATCAACTCTGTTCATAACCACATTGGCAATCAGTACTTTACCAATCAAGTCTTCGCCAGTAGCTTCTGCCTCAACTATCCTCACAAGGGCTGTATAATCTGTCAGATTAAGTAATTGTACCCCCCCTGCATCCTCAATGTTGTTTACACTTGTTCTAACACTAGTTTTTAAGTTCTTCTCTATTGTTTCTTCACGCTTCAAGGTCGGTTCATCTGTAAGTTCTGCTCTTAAAGAGTAGCCATATGATTTTCTTATAAGGGCAATCTCTTCATTTATGTCTTGGACCTTAATAGCATCAAAATTCGGGGGGGATTCCTCAGATTCTGTTACTGTAACAATTGTTTCAGCAACCTCATCATCGGGGGGGATTTCTTCGTCTTCGCTTTCATAAGCAATAACGCTGTCCACTTGTTTCGTACTAGTAAATCCATTAACACCTAACATCACTATAGCCACTGCCACCATGCCTGAGAATAATACCAAGCCATTGGTGTACATTTTTTTTCGAAAAATGTTTATGACTGAACCAAACACTTTCGAAGAGATGTTTTAGTTTTAACATATTCTTGTACTCGCTTCTTAGTCATCAGTTGATCTGTTACATCCGTTAAGACTTAGGTCATTATAGTCAAGGCAGATACGAGAGTCAATACAGATAGATGCGTTTTGTTGGATATACTGTATTTTTCAGAATATTCTCTCTTATTAACTGTGCATTCCGAACAGAATATAGAATATTAACAAGATTTTTTGTTACTTATTACATAGACTTTATATATGTTGCCTATTTTGACCATGAAATATCTAGCGGATTTATAGATTCCCGAACTATGATTAGAGGCTATTATGCCATTAATATGTGTTTTTCATGTGTTCATTAGATAAAAAAATAAGGTTCTTATGGTATAATATAAAAGGAGCCCAGTGAATATTTGTACCTTTTCATAATTATTTATAATAACTACGGAGAGTCCTATGAGCACATTGCCAGGTGTCTACACCGCAAAAAAAAAGAACGGAACCGTCTACTATCGTGCTTCTGTTACATATAAGAATAAACATATTAGCTTAGGTTCTTTCGACACAGCTGAATTAGCACATGAATGTTATAGGCAGGCTAAGTTAATTACGACTAGTAACCTAGGTGTAATGGACTATAGCAAAGACATTGTTATGCCCTTTGATAAGTGGGTAATCCTTATTAACTATCGTGACACAAGTTACTACTTCAAGAACCCTATCTATCTTCACAAGAAGTATTTTATCTATTATCTATCAAGAGAAGAGGAATTATATTTTGACATAGAGGATTTATTCTATTACAGTACCCACAAGATACTCAGAAGAGATGGCTACTACTTTGTCAACGATTATGGCATGCAAGTTAACATCTTAAGCCGCTACAAGATTAAAAACCATGCTATAGAAGGTAAGGACTTCCTATTTATTGATAACAATAACCATAACTACAGATATGATAACATAGAAGTCGTCAACCCATACTATGGCGTATCCTTAGAAGAAAAAGCTAATAAGAAAGTACAAAGCTACTATAAATATTCGTGGGGGGGTCTATATTATTGGCCGATATGATTCCCTCTCTGACGCAGCGATTGCCTATAATAAAACAGTAGACTTCCTTCATAACTATGGTATATCCACTAAGAACTTTACCAAAAACTATATTCATGATTTAAATAAAGACGCCTATATGGAACAATACAAAAATGTGGCCATAAGTAAAAAGATACTTGACCTATTTGATCGGTCAAATATCTAAATATAGTTTCTAACTTATGTACCTTGTACTATCTCTGTCAATGAAGTCACAATCAAAGACTTTGCTGGCATCATATATGGCCCCCCCTTCCATCATCTCAATTAATCTTTCTACTGCGTAATTGGCCATTTTTATTTGAGGTTGTCTAACAGATGAAAGGTTTGGTATCCAGTTCTGTGACAAATGTCTAAAACTCAAATCATCAAATCCTACAACTGAGAAATCTTTGGGCACTAAAATCCCATGTTCCATAAGCCCGTCAATAATACCTGTAGCAATTAAATTGTTAAAACAAAAGGCTGCGCTAATATGGTCATCCATAATATGTGTTGCTATTTTTGAGCCCAGATCAAATATTCTTTCATATTCCATTTCAACATTCAATGTCTGCATGTAGTCAAGATCGTATTCAACAACTGCCTTTTCATAACCTTTTCTTCTTTCACTGACTTCAAATAGATTACCTGGTCCAGTTATATGAATAATCCTCTTATGTTTTTGTTTGACAAGGTGTGATACTGCATCGAATGCAGCTCTATCATTATGTATATTGATATAAGTGGCACCTTTAACAACTTTCTTACCCTGTATTAAGATACAAGGCACACCTTGCTCCATCAACAGTTCTACTTCATTGTGTTTGGCTGTTTCCTCTCCAAGAAAAATAAATCCGTCAACCTTTTCATCTAATAGCTTGACATAATCCACATTCTGTTTAGCATAATTATGTTTTTTTGACAAAGACAACACCATAGCCAAGTTCATCTGCTTTATGTTGTATATGGGTTATAAACTCGTTAAAAAAGGTTTCCGTTAGGTCTCTTGAGATAACACCAATCGTTCTGGTCCTATGTACATGTTTTACAGTCTCTGGTTCTGACATTTCAATACCAAGCTGAGACATTGCATTCATAAGCCTTTGGTAATCCTTATGGTCTTCTGGTTTGGCATGAAGCAATTGTGTAATTGTAGCCCTTGATAATTTCATCTCTTTTGCTAATCTATGTAATTTCATAATCGACTCCAAGAATAACTTTTTGTATTAGCATAACATATTCTAAGCTACTTGTCTTTCTGTCTGAACTAGACATATTCCTCTTTATTATTGTTCACCTCATACATTGTATTAATGTCCATTTCTCTAAGAGGTCTGTAGAAATAGAAGCCTTGTATATCATCACAATTTAGATTATCTAAAAATTCATATTGATATTTATGCTCAACACCTTCCGCAATAATATTCATTCCAAGCTTTTTACCTAATATAATCACTGTTGAAATAATGGATTCATCGCTATTATTATTTCTGACACCATCAATAAATGTTTTGGCAATCTTAATTCTATCAACTGGCAAATCTTTTAAATAACTAAGAGATGAATATTCTGTGCCAAAATCATCGATGGCAATTTGTATACCAAGTTCCTTCAAAGCCTTAATAATGGCAATTGCGTGCTTCGTGTTTTCCAAGAGAATGTTCTCAGTTATTTCAAGTTCTATTGATGACGGTTCAAGTTCATAATACTCCAATAGTTCATAGACTGTTTCAACTATATTAAAATTCTGTAATTGTCTAACCGATAAATTAATTGCCATAGATACATGAGTATCATACTTGACTTGCCATTCTTCGATTTGCCTAAAGGCACTCTCAAGAACCCATCTACCAATGGGTATAATTAGCCCAGTCCTTTCAGCCAGTGGTATAAATGAACCAGGACTTAGCAATCCATAATTGGGATGATTCCATCTTATAAGTGCTTCATACCCTGAAATGTTCTTTGTTTTAACATCTATCTGAGGTTGGTAATACACTTCTAATTCATCTCTCTCCATGGCTTTGTACAGATCATTGGTAAGTCTCATAACATTATCTATATCTGATTTCATTTCATTGTTAAAAAAGGCATACCTACCTTTACCTTTTTCCTTTGCCTTATACATTGCAATATCCGCATTCTTAATAAGTATTTCTGCATCAAGACCATCATGAGGGTACACAGATACACCAATACTAGTAGTTATATGAACCTCATTCTTATTCAATTTTATTGGTTCGCTTATGTTTCTAATGATATGCTCACACACTTTCACAATTGCTTCTTTTTGACAAGGATAGTGTAGTAGAACAATAAACTCATCGCCCCCCCCTACTCTTGACAATAAGTCTGTTTTTCTTAGTACTTTCTTTAAAATATTTGCTACTTCAATTAGAAGAAGGTCACCGACCTCATGTCCAAGAGAATCATTAATCATCTTAAAGCCATCTAAGTCCATGAAAAGTACAGCAAAAGACTTCTGATCTCTATTTGCCTTATGAATGTCTCTTGCAAGTTGAATAAAGAAGTATCTTCTATTGGACAAACCAGTTAGTTGATCAGAAAATGCTAATTCTTCAATCTTGGCTTCTTTCATTTTACGGGTTTCAATTTCTGTTTTTAGTGTTTCGTTCAAATCAGTTAATTGTTTCGTCCGATGTGCAACCTTGTCCTCAAGTTGGTTATGAGCCTGTAAAAGTTCACTCTGCATATTCTTAATATAAGTAATATCCTGAAAAGACAAAACGGTTCCAAGCATGCTGCCAAACTCATCATACAACTTTGCACATGACATAAGTACAGGCACGCTTTTATTATGTGCTGTGTTCATCATGACTTCTTCACGTGCAAATTCAGTATTTGTCACATCAAACTGCACAAATACATCTATTTTTACATTTACAACATCCGCTTCATTGCATTCCAATATATTTTGGGCACCTTTATTGATACTAATAATCTCGTCTTTGTCATCAAGTATAATCAGACCACCACTCATTAACTTAAATACATTTAATAGCACATTCTCAGCAGTAATATTCATAAGCTTGTACTTAATGATTGCATAACACATACCCGATATACATCCTACTACTAATATTATTGACATTGGAGGTATAATAGAGATGCCAAGTATCGGCAGCAAAATATCCGTAATGCTCCCAAGAATCATAATGCTTATAAATGAAAAGAATATAATAAAGGCTTGTTTTTTCTCTCTCAAAAACTGAGTTTTTCTCCCCCCCCAGTTCACTAATAGTAGCATAGACACTATCATATAAGTGATATAGTATATATTGAAATATTCATCCCATACCACCCCCCCTCTATTAACAGGATTGGCAAAAGCCCATCCATTATTTATTCTAACCATGTCAGCTGATGTAACTGGGTTAAAGTAGTACAAATAAAAGTTAAATAAACCTGGCGTGATAATCAGTAGATTTTTCCACCATTTATTGTAGTATGCTTTTTTGTTGGTAAGGAAAAGGACAAAAAATAGAATTTCTACATATAAAGAAGACCATGACACAACAGCCATTCTTCTATAAATAACAGCCACTTCGGCTTCTGTAGTTTCACACATCTTTGCAATACATAGAGACCAAAATGACAAATTTAAACATAGTATTAGAAACAGCTTGTTAATAGGTTGTGATCTATTGTTGATGAATGTTACAACACCTATGACCAAATAGAAGCTGCAACAGAAAAAAATAAAGTATAAAAAGAGGATTCACTAAACACCTCCAAGTGTCAACCGAAATCCCCCCCTTTCACTATTATACTTGAATTCAACCACTCAAAAACAACACAATTTCAACCATTTAGGTCACTAATATGCTATCTGTAAATAATAATTATCTTGTAATACCCACTATACTTTGGCATAATAGACATATAGTGATTAATAAATAGGAGGACAATTATGTCAGATTATCAAATGTACAAATGCACAATGTGTGGTTATATATATAGAGAAGAAAAAGGTGAATCCAGGATGGATATCGCACCTGGAACAAAATTCGATGACTTGCCTGAAGACTTCAAGTGCCCAACATGTAACCAACCCAAGATGGCTTTTGAACTTAGGAAGTTATAGATTAATGAATGTCAATTAGACTATAGGAATCATGCCTAAAGAATGCTTAAGACTTAAGCATTCTTTTTATATAGGTAGGAATTTGAAATACATAGACGATAGCAAATACCAAACCATAGAGTATTATTGGAATCCAAGTCACCTGATGTATCATATCAAAACTTTTACTGTCAAATACTAGACCACTATAAGTTACTAAGGCCATGACAACATATAGTGAAGTAACCGTGATTATTGTCACTTTTGAAGCCCTTAACCCATACAATTGAGTTACAACAAACATTGTCGCAAAACCAAAGAAAAACATGCTCCATATGCCTGTCCCTTGAAGGATTGCCACTGTGGTGCCATGAAATAAGACAATAACTTCAAGCAATAATGTCCATACTTTATTGAGGTGAAACCTAGTACCTGCAAAGCATAATTGGGCAAATAGCAGATACATATAGAAGAACCCAAACAAATGGCCAATAGTACCTTCCATTGGGTGGAACCAAAATGTATATGTAATAGCCCAAGCAATATATAGACCATGAATATTCATGACACGCTTAGTGCCTTCTTTTGGCAACTTTACTTTTTTTTCCAAAGAAAAGACCCCCCCTACGTTTGTTCTCTATAATCAATATAAGCACCAACATGACAATAACTGAGTACTGTGAACTCCACACAGACACATCTTGCGCTAGTCCATCATACCAAATAGCACTTTGTATATAGTGCACTAGTATAAAAACAAGGTTAACCGCAATAAGCTGTTTATTATACTTAGTCAGTCCACTAGCAATTCCTTGCTTGGACTTTCGCATTTTTAGAATAATCCACCATACGGCAATTTGATGTAGGATATAACCGGCCCACACTGAAGTACGTGTTAGCCATGTAGGATTGGTTAGCTTCCAATAATACCAGGAAGCCCCCCCTTGATCTGGTGCAAATTTCATTTCTCTAAAGGATAGACTTAAGAGAAAGACAAATATGGTTAAAATCAATGCAATTAAAATATTAAACCCTATTAGTTTATTTTCTTTAACTTGCTTAGAACTCACATTTTCACTCATAAACTCTTCCTCTTTCCTATTTCATTAGGCTAATTAATGGTAAAACTAGTAAATAGTAAATAGGCGGCACCAAAATCGAGGGAAGTAGATTGGCTGTTTTGATTTTCTTTATATCAAGCATGCCAAGGCCCAGACTGAATATAAGAATACCACCTATGATTGAGATTTCTCTAATAATCTGTGCAGTAAGTATCGGTTCCAAAAATGAGGCAAAAAGTGTTATTGCCCCCCCTTGATAGATTAGTACAGAAGCCGCAGAAAATATAACGCCAATCCCCCCCAAAGATGAAGTTAATATTATGGAGGTGACACCGTCCAAAACAGATTTGGCATATAGCATGTCGTGGTTAGCTCTCAAACCACTTTCTAGTGATCCAAGAATAGCTAACGTTCCAACGCAAAACAATAAACTTGCTGTGACAAATCCACTGGCAATATTATGTTCTCCTTTTCCTACTTTGGATTGAAGCCATTCACCTAACTGAAGCAACCTATAATCAATATCAACCCACTCACCCAAAATACCTCCAATAACTAAGCTGATAATAAACAAAATAGGTTCTCCACCGTCAAACATACCACCAAGTGTGGTCGATATGCCAATGAATAATACAGACAAAGAAACACCATGCATGATGATATTTCTATACTTTTCTTTCAAGCCATTTTTAATTGTTAATCCTATAAGTGATCCAATTATGACCACAATTGTGTTGACATACGTTCCTAACATCCCGACTCTCCTCTTTTACTCAATACCTTTATTATACAGTATTTTCATAATATGTTATAATATTTTTGGGAATATTTTTTTGAAGGTGGTGTTATTATGGCAATTTTGCAGAATATCTTAGGCAGTGAAAAACAATACAAACTCCAATACCGTGCCCTACATTTATTACTTTTTTTTGGCATACTGATTGGTATCATCGGTGCACTTATTAACGCATTTACCGGAACACAATTTTTGAATGTATTGATGCCTCTTATAGCATCCATTTATTGTGGGCTTCTATACTACTATGCCAAAAATGGAAAAAGACCCTATGTTGCTAAGTTGGCCTTTATTATTTTCATGGATTTCATCTATTTCCCTCTTGGTTGGATTACAACTGCTGGATCTCTTAGTTCAATGCCTTATTATAGTATTTTGTTTCTAATCGTTACCTTTTTGATTATCGAATATCAGGCAGAATACATTATTCCTGTACTCTTCTTATTGCTTGCGGTATTTATGATGTATGTTGAAATTAGATGGCCCTTGATTTTTGCCAACTATCAAACGACTAATGCAGGATGATTGATATTGCAATACATTTCATCGTTGTCACTGTATTTCTTGGAACCATATTCGTCATACTTCTTAATAAATATATGGATATTTCAAAAGGCTATTCCAGACAAGTCATCAAAGATGAGTTGACTGGTCTTTATTCTAGAACTTATGGCATCAAACAACTTAAGAATGCCTTTGAAGAAACCACACGTTTTGATACAAAATATACAGTTATAATTTTTGAATTATACAATTTAAAGAATTTCAATCTCGTCAATGGTCCTATTGCTGGCGACAATTTCATTAAAGCTTTGGCTGGACATATTATCAATCATTCTAGGTCAAATGACATGTGTTGTCGTTATGGTGGCAGTGAATTTATGGTTCTGCTTAACCATACAGACATGAGTCAATTAGATGTTTATTTAAGTCGTATTTATGATGCATATGATAAGTTGCTCCTTAGCTACAAAAAAAATGATATAAAACTCCTTGTTGGTAAGGCAGATTTTGATTATAATGATATCAATGAAGTCATGAAAGCAACTGAACAAGATTTAGATGCTTCAAAAAAAGAACTTCTCAAAGAAAGAGGACACAATGATTAGAACATACTTTTTCTATATGGTACTAGGCTTATATTTAACATTCTCATTATTCAATTATCTATGGTACTTAATTCTAGGTCTATTCAATAAAGATGCTCAGTACCACTTTCTCCATAAGGCAACAGCACGTTGGGGGGGACGATTAATGGTCGCTTTATCTGGTAGTAAAATCAATGTAATTGGTGAAGAGAAACTTCCTGAAGGCAACGTTTTATATGTAGGTAATCATCAAAGTAACTATGACATTCCACTCCTACTTGGCCATTTGCCTAAATATAAGGCTTTTGTTGCTAAAATTGAACTTGAAAAAGTGCCACTCCTTAGCTTATGGATGAAGTTAATGGGATGTCTCTTCCTTGATAGAGGCAATATGAAGCAGTCCCTAAGAGTCATACTAAAAGGTATTGAACAACTAAAGTCCGGCGAAACTTTGGTCGTCTTCCCTGAGGGCACTAGAGCTAAAGGTTACAAGATGCTTGATTTCAAAAAAGGTAGTCTTAAGCTTGGCATCAAAGCCAATGTTCCAATCGTACCCTTCACCATCGATGGATCTTTCAAGATGTATGAGGAAACTGGCCATATCACTAAATCAGAAGTAACCATTATCATACATGACCCTATCTACCCAAAAGATTTGGATAAAGAGGCACAAGCCAATCTATCATCCATTGTACATGATATCATTGTAGAACCAATCAAAGAATATCAATAATCATTTACCAATTATTTATGACAATAATTAAGGCAGTTCAGAATAAGTCTGAACTGCCTTTAATATTTCAATTAATCAACTCAAATCCTATTAGGACTATAGTTTACTTAAGAGGTCGTATGACCCAAAGAATGTTCTTAGCTGATTTAGTGTTGCAGTTTCTTTTGCGGCATCATCTAACTCAATATTAATTGGAATCACAGGATCATGAAGGGATTGTCTAGCGAGAATCCATCCTTGACCATCGTTAATATCAATTTTGACACCTTCAAAGTTCTTTTCAACAATGGACCAACCTTCAATCGTTGTCGCATACTTCTTAAGCGCTTCAAGGACCTCAAAACCATAAGAACTGAAATCACTTGAGTCTATACTTAAACGGTACTCATTGGTAAAGACAGGTATCTCCAAATCACTAATAAGTTCTGTAATATACTTGCCTTCTTCATGTTTCATTTTAGCCATCTTAATTAGAACCAAGGCAGCTAAGTATGCACCATCATCCAAGAAGTAATTGTCTTTGACTGCACCATGTCCTGAAGTTTCCATAGCTAAATGAGACTCTTCTCCCTCATTACCCAGGCGTATTGACTCATTGATAACATTCTTATATCCTCTTTTAAATCTATGGTGTATACCACCCAACTTACCTTCAATGAATTTGCCAAGTCCAGTTGAAGTAATTGAATCAGTAACAATGATGCTCTTAGGGTATTTTTCTAGGATAATGGATGCGATCAAAGCTATAAAACCATTGCTGTTAATAGCCTTACCTTCTTTGTCAACGATTGCTGACCTATCAACATCTGTATCAAATATAATACCAAGATCTGCTTTATTAGCAATAACAGCTTCCTGAATGGATGCCATTGCTTCCTTATTCTCTGGGTTTGGTATGTGATTTGGAAAATTGCCATCTGGGTCAAGAAATTGACTCCCTGATGTATCAGCACCAAGCTCTGCAAGTACTTTACTAGCGAAAAACCCACCTGCACCATTTCCAGCGTCAACAATCACTTTAAAACCTTCTAGAGGTTTATCATAGTTACCATCTAGGTTAACTTCTGCTCTAATCTTATCTACAAGAATCTGAGAGTAAACAGACATAAAGTCGATTGTCACTTCATTTACAAGCACTTCCTTGTCACTGACTTCAATATTTGAAGCCAATTCAAGAATCGCTGTTATATCAGCTTTTTCAAGACCACCATCTTTGGTAAAGAACTTCATACCATTTCGATTAAATGGTAAATGGCTGGCTGTAATCATGATGCTCCGTCATATTGATGACCATCTGCTACTGTAGTCATAAACATTGCTGGTGTTGAAGCCAGGCCACAATCTATTATAGTAGCACCTTCAGTTGCAATTCCACGACTTAAAGCTCCTCGGATTGATTTGGCTGACAACCTTGAATCATTTCCAATTGCCACTTTAAGTTCATTTGTATCTTTATCACTTCGTTTGGATAACCACATTGCAAATGCATTTCCGATTCTTTGAGCAGCATTCTCAGTTAAGTTGACATTCTCGTTAGGCACACCTTCTAGAGCAACACCTCGTATGTCAGAACCGTTTTGCAATACTTTCATTTCTTTAATCAAGTTACATCCACCTTTCAAGTACTGAACTCTTCCTAATTCGCTCGTACTTTCATACACAAGTCATTCTAACTGATTTTTGACCATGTTGCAAGGTTCTAAGGAAGAAAGGACATCACTAATACAAGAAAAACGATGCTGTTTCCAGCACCGCCATTTTCAATCAAATCTAACAAATGCAACCAAGTTACCTTGATCGCATGACATGAAGCCTACTTCCTCGAAGAATCCTCTTACTGCCTCATCTTCTTCGGTCAATAGAACTTTTTGTCTTACACCATCATATTTTTTCACTACTTTTTCAATCATACTTGTTCCTATACCATGTCGCCTGTGCTTCTCAAGCACCAATATATCTTGAATATAGATGATTGTTTCGCCATCACCAACCACTCTAAGCAAACCAACCAACTCATCATGGTACCATGCAGTAACAACATATAAAGATTGTACAATCGCTCTGTGCAACTTATCAAGGTCCTTGGTATAAGGAATCCATCCTGCATTATCATAGAATGTCCTTAGCTCTTCGGTCGTCAATGTGTCCTTACATTTCCCAGTAATTTTCACCATCATATCACCCCCCCACTTGAACTACTTACATTATACCATATGGAGCGCTATTTTTGAATATCACGCACTGCCAAAACATAATTATAGAATTACAAGCAAACAAAAACCCGCGGGGGGGACGGGTTCTTGTTTTTGGGGGGGGAAGTATTATGAAAAAAACGAAACTAGCCTTTAACGGCTCCTGTTGTAAAACTCTTTTCTACTTGTTTACTCATTAATACATAAATTATAATTGTTGGTAAGGTTGCTACAACAAGTCCAGCGCCAAGTTCACCCCCCCATCTTGTAGCATACATTCCAACCATACCCATGATGCCAACAGTTAATGTTTTAAACTCTTCTTTACTGATAAAGGTTATGGCAAACATAAGCTCATTCCAACTACTGAGGTAAGTAAATATGGCAACTGTAGCATTGCAGGTTTAATTAGTGGCAACATAATTTTTTTTGGAAAATCTGAAATATATTAGCTCCATCTATAAATGCTGATTCTTCCATTTCACGTGGTATGGTCTGTAAGAATCCTACAAATATGTACATAGCCATAGGAATTGCAAAACCTATATAAGGTAAAATCAGTGCCCAGTAGGTGTTATAAGCACCAGAAGCTCTTAAGAATAGGAATAAGGGCAACAAGGTCGCTTGCATTGGTATCATAAGTCCTAATAAGAACATTGTCATAACGTTGTCTTTCATCTTCCAATTCATTCTTGCAATTGCGTAGCTGACATAGCCGAAACAAGTATAGCTATGGCAATGGTAGCGCCTGTAACAAATGTAGAGTTAAACAAATACCTAAGTAGATTACCTTCAAACAAGATATTTGAATAGTTGGATATTTTAAAACTTAGTGGCAAAGCCATTGGATTTGCTCCAAATATTTCCTGATTGGTTTTAAGTGAGAATGTCAACAACCAGAATAAAGGATATATTTGAATCAAAGCAATCATAATCAATACAGTATACTGAAATATTTTGAACACTGTATTTTTAAAATTAAATCTCATGTGATTCACTCCTTTAGTATGTATAATTCTCTGTCTTGAACATTTTCTGAATCAGTACTGTAAATATTAGACATTCTACAATAATGAAGATTGCCATAGAAGAACCCATTCCATAATTATTCTCTGCTAGGAGAACCCTATACATAATGGTTGTTGGTACTTCTGTAGCGTGTATGGGCCCACCTTTTGTTAAAACATAAATCAAATCAAATGTTTTAAGGGAACCTATGAGTGCAAATGTCATACAAACTTTAATCATTGGTTTGATTAAGGGGGGGATTGTAATGTGTCTTGCAATCTGAGTATTAGTTGCTCCGTCTACTTTGGCTGCTTCATACATAGATTTTGGTATTGATTTGATAGCTGAGTATAAGAGCAGCATATGGTAGCCTATATATTGCCATACGATGACAAAAAAAATGTACATGCTAGAGCTGTTTCAACTGATGCTAGCCATGGCCTTTTAAGGGATTCAAGACCTATGCCCTCAAGCAAGTAATTTAACATTCCATAATTAGGTTGGTATATTTTCATCCATAACTGTCCAATAACAGTCGTTGAAATAATAACTGGTATAAAATAAGTAGTCCTAAAGAAGCCTTCTCCTTTTATCCCTTTTGATATAATCAGTGCCAAGATTAGAGCTAGAGGCACTTGTACAAATATAGATAGTATTGCTAATATTCCTGAATTAATGATTCCTTTTGTAAAGCCATCTGGGAATCCTTTAAACATTTCCACATAATTCTTTAGACCTATAAATATTTTTTTTCTGAATAGCCATTCCATTCAAGTGTGCTAAGATACCCTGAATAAGCTATTGGAATGATAATAATAAGTGAGAAAAACAGAAACGCAGGAAATACAAAAATGAATATCAGTTTTTTATTGGCTAAGACACGATCCATTTTTCATCCTCCTTGTAAGTAACCTTCGTTTTGACTTAATATGGCAAGATGTTCATTGGAACATCTTGCCATGTAATAACTAACTATTGCTTTACTTATTCATTCAGTGTTTGCATACCATCTGCAAATTCCTGAGCTGTTTTCATTTCAGCAAATACTTCTTGTACTAATGACAAGTGTGTAGTTACATCAGCACCTGATAAGAATGTATCCCATGCAACGATATACCCTTCTGAACCAGAAGCTAAATCAAGAATTTCTTTTACAAGAGGGTCAACTTCTTCACCTTCAACATCAATATCCCATACTGGAATACCAGCGCCTTGAAGGAAACTCTCTCTAGACATTCTCTCAGTGATATAAGCAACAAACTCTGCAGCCACTTCTTTGTTCTCACTGTTTTCACTTACCATAAGTCCATCAATAGCGCCACCTAGGAACTCATTGTTATAAGCACCGCCATCAACTGATGGGAAGTTTACTGCTGTGACTTTGTTCGCTACGGATGACAACTCAGGGTTCTGAATTTCACCTGCTAGCCAACTACCCATGAACATCATAGGTGATTGAGCATTAAGGAAAGCAATCTTCGCTTCATCGTAAGTAAATGCAAGTGCAGAAGGATCAAAAGCATTAGCTGCTACCAAATCAACAACGATTTGAGCACCATCAACAAATTCCTGTTGGCTGTATGATTCGTTCTTCTTAAGTGCTTCTGTACTTAATTCTGTTCCAGCTGTACGAACTGTAGCAACATTTTGGAAGAACATTGCATTCCATGCATCTTTAGCCCCCCCAACTGTAATTGGTACAATACCTTTACCATTAAAAGCTTCAATAGCAGTGTATAAGTCGTCCATTGTTGCAGGAACGTCAACACCAGCATCAGCAAACATCTCTTCGTTACAGTATAGAACCCCCCCAACCCATGATATAAATGGAAGTCCGTATAAACCACCATCATATGTAAAGTTGTTGGCACCACTCATATTAAGATTTGCTAGTGCATCATCAGCTAAATAGTCTGTAATCTTCGCTACTTGTCCTGCATCAACAAATGGTTGTGAGAAACCTGCACCCCCCCAAGTAAAAAAAATACGTCTGGTGCTTCATTAGCAGATATAGCAGTTTTGATTTTAGTTTTGTAAGCTTCATTCTCAGTTGCATCAATATTAACAGTTACATTTGGATGGTCTGCTCTGTATTCTTCAAGTGCTTTTGCAAAAGATACAGCATTACCGTCATTCTCAGTTGTCCATAGATGCCACACATCAAGTGTTACATCTTCAGCAACCTCTGTTGCTGTTTCAGTTGTATCATCTGATGTTTCTTTACTCTCTTCTTTTGTTGTTTCTGTTGTAGTCTCTGCTGGTGCCTCTTCTTTCTTTGCACACCCTGCAATACTAAGTGCCAAAACAAATACGAGTAACATAGCAAGAACTTTTTTCATTTTCTTTAACATGATATCCCTCCAATGATATGATTTTCGTTACTCATTAATCATAGTCCAATAATAAGCAACAAAGAATGTAGGAATCTTACATAAACATTTGAAAATCCGACCTTTTATTCATTAAAAAATCTTACTTAAGACTTTTTTTTGTAGTCAGATATAGACATATTCATATATTTTTTTTGAAGCATACACTGAAGTAGTTAGGGTCTATTATACCAACCGCTTCACCGATCTGATAACTTCGAAGTTCAGTCTCTGCGATTAACTTTACGGCCCTTTCCATTCTTTTATTGAAAACATATTCCTTAAAAGATACATTCAGCTTTTTCTTGAAAATCCTTGACAAATAGTCAGGATTAATAAAGAATTCTGCTGCAGTAGCCTTTAGTGATAAATTAGAGTTACAATAATTTTCATTAATGTAGACCAAGACCTTATCCACCATGTCTAGATTTTTCTTTTGTCCATCCTCAATCATACATTGACAGATAGAATTAAGATAAGACAACAACATCTCTTTTGCTTTTGGGATAGAATCTACTTCAGAATAATCCATAGACATTGTATTGCCATCGTCTTCAAGCCTTGTCTTAATGACTTCCTGTGATTCTTTGGATGTTGAATAGACCAATTGCTGAATAAGGGAAATAATTGAAGCCATCTCTGCCTTCAAAATACTAACGCCATTGCCTTTATCTCTATTCATCCTTATGGCAGTCATCTCAAATATTTCATCAATAACAGAAGTCATTTTGTCCATCAAACCTGATTTGATAAATAACTTTAATTTATCAAGCTGTTGTGATAATAGGGTCACTGAATCAATTGTCGTCTCAAATGGCCCTTCAACCTTAATACCTATCTCTCTATAATCACAAATTGTGTTTTTTTCCCTTTATGGAGCTGTAGTTCAATGCATCTGTGGCTTCATTGAGCATTTTACTATAGTCAAATACCGTATCAACACTTGAACTTATACCTATTTTCACATCATAACTATCATCTTCTTTTATGCCTTTAATAATGTATAATAAGTCATTCCCATCTATGTCATTACCATCACCAAATAAGAATACCCGACGATTAGAATCAGAGAAAACATGTACTGAGAGCATATCTGATAAAACCGCTTTCCATTTATAAAGTGTTTCATATGCATTGTTAAAATCAGTTATATCCTGCTTCACTTGACAGAACTCTATAATGGCCAACTGATAAGAATCAGCGTCTTCTTTCACACCAAAATAACGACATTTGTGGGCCAATTCTTTCTCTGAAACGAAACCAAATATATAGTCTAGGAGAAATCTCTCTTTTAAATAAGGTTTCTCTTCTTTGACTTGTTCCATTATTTCATTAATCAATGCACGTTGGTTGATATCTTTTTTTGATCTCTCGTAGTATTCTTTCAAGCTCTTGTTCAATAGCTTCCCCCCCGTCAACTGGCTTAAGTAAATACCCATCAACACCGATATCGATGCCTTTCTTGGCGTAAGAGAACTCATCATAACCTGTCAGCATAATGACTTTAGTTCTAGGATTATCTTCTTTTAAGCGTTTGGCAAGTGTCAGCCCATCGATTACAGGCATATTAATATCAGCTATAACGATGTCTACATGATACTCATCAATATAGTCAATGACTTCAAGGGCACTTGAGGCACTCAGGACCACTTCACAGTTCAAAGCTTCCCAGCGAACCTTTTTTTTCTACCAAGTCCCTTATGAGATATTCATCATCAACAATTACGACGTTAAAGCTTTATAGTTCATTTATTTTCTCCTTTGGAATCCTAATGGTTACTTTAGTTCCATTGTTATTACTGGTTATAGTAAATTGACTATCAATGCCATATCTACTTCTAATTCTACGCATAGTGGCTGGTAAACCAACACTGGATTTCTTATTCTCTTCATGGTAGACCTCCTCAGAATTCAAATAATTCTGCACCTCTTCTTTCATACCACACCCATTATCTATGACCGACATACTTATGCTATCTTCTTCATCCACAACTTGGATTGTTATTTCACCATCCATACCAATTGGTCGTATGCCGTGGTATAAGCTATTTTCAACCAATGGTTGAAGAATAAGCTTCGGTACTTTATAGTTCATTAAGTTCTCATCAATATCATAGAAAGCTTCAAAAAGGTCTTTATAGCGTATTTGTTGTATAAACAAGTAATTCTTAACAATCTCAAGCTCTGTCTTTAGCTCAACAATAAGATTGCCATCACTTAAGCTGGCTCTATAGAACTTTCCAAGGGCTGTCAAACTACTATTTGCTTCTTCATTTTGTCCATTTGCAACTAAGGAACTTATAGAATCAAGGGTATTATAAATAAAATGTGGTTTGACCTGTTCCATCAACACTCTAAGCTCTGCCTCTTTTATGGCCTCCTGCTCAACGATTATTGTGTTGATAAGCTCTTTTATTCTAGCAATCATATAGTTGTAGCCATCGCCTAATTTGCCAATTTCATCTTGGCGTCCACCAAGATATACTTCGTCAAATTTTTCCGCTTCCACATTCTCCATAATCTTAGTCAATTCAATAATAGGATTGGAGATGTATTTGGAAATGTAAATTGAACCATAGAATATTGTCAGGCCAATAACACCCATGATCAGTAAAAAAACAAGATTGAAACTACTAATAACATCTGATTTATCAACCACGTTTTCAATATGAATGAGTTGCCATTCATAGTCACTGTTATTATAACCAGATATTCTATAGGTTTCAGAACCTAGAGATTGGTCCCCCCCGAAGTAAATGGATGTGTCATGGTTTTTGTCCAAATATTGATTGTAGTCTATAGACGGCAATTCTCCAATAATGATATCTTCAACTGAACTATCCTTATCAATACGTATTATGAGAGCCGAATCTTCTTCTATATTTAATGCTTCTTTTATGGTGTTTATTTCAACATTGACCATTAGAAGACCCATTGGCAAGTGGGTATTGTTTGAATTAACTATTCTAAACATGGTGATATAGTCTGTCTCAACATCATCTACCAATCCACCAGCATTTATGGTCAGGTAGTAACCACCCTTAAGTGCTTTGATATCTTCATACCACTCTTGGTCTCTAATATCCTCAAGAAGTAAAGTTTTGAACTTCCGTTTATCTCTAAAATATTTATTGCCTCTAAAATCAAAGATATAGGCTGATGATACTTTATGATTAAATATGACTGAAGCGGCAATTTCCTTATCCAGTCTATTGTACAGTAATTTGTTATCAGGGACATTATCAAGTACCCCCCCTTGTGTATGCTGATTCGAAATGATTTCCTTCGAATAGTCACTAATATCATTTGTTAAAAATTCAAGGGCACTATTTTGAGTTTCTATTGTCTTTAGGGTTAGTTCGCTAATAGCTTCTTTGGCGTAGTTATTGGAGATTTTGGTATAGAAAATCATACTTAATCCTAGACTAAAGAGGATAAGTATTGTGTAAAAAAAATCATTATTTTGGCACGAATTTTCAAACGGCGAATGCCAGCAAATAGTTTTTTATTTCTCATTTTCGGCACCTCATCAAAGAATATGGTAACGCTAATGGACTTAGGTCAATTATAACACATTGTTCTGAACACAAATAAAGAAGGCATGATATGCATCATGCCTTCTTCTAGTCTTATAATTATAAGATATATTATGCTTATTTTGAATGTAATAATCTGACTTTGTCCTTAAATAATCCGACTAAGTCTATTTCTTATGCCATGAACATGTTGATATCGTCTTGAACTTCACCGATACCACCGATTCCAAATGTCTCAACCAATACGTTTGCTACGTTTGGTGATAAGAAAGCTGGAAGTGTTGGGCCAAGGTGAATATTCTTAACACCTAAGTGAAGAAGTGCTAACAGTACGATAACTGCTTTTTGCTCATACCACGCAATGTTATAAGCGATTGGCAACTCGTTAATGTCGTTAAGCTCAAATACTTCTTTAAGTTTAAGAGCGATTACTGCAAGTGAGTAAGAGTCATTACATTGACCTGCATCAAGAACTCTTGGAATACCACCGATGTCACCAAGTGGTAACTTGTTGTAGCGATATTTAGCACAACCTGCTGTTAGGATTACTGTATCTTGTGGTAATTCTTTAGCGAACTCAGTGTAGTAATCTCTACCTTTCATTCTACCATCACAACCAGCCATTACGAAGAACTTCTTGATTGCGCCAGATTTAACTGCATCAACGACTTTATCAGCAAGTGCAAAGACTTGTGCATGAGCGAATCCACCAACGATTTCACCTGTTTCAATCTCTGTTGGTGCTGGAAGTGTCTTAGCCATCTCAATCACAGCTGAGAAGTCTTTGTTACCATTCTCGTCTGTTGCAATATGTGTTGAACCAGGGAATCCTGCTGCACCTGATGTAAATATTCTCTTAACTGTAGCTTCATCTTTTGGAGGAACAATACAGTTAGTAGTAAATAAGATTGGTCCGTTGAATGTTGCGAACTCTTCTTTTTGTTTCCACCATGCATTACCATAGTTACCTACTAGGTTGTCATACTCTTTGAACTTTGGATAGTAGTTTGCTGGAAGCATTTCACTATGTGTGTATACATCAACGCCAGTTCCTTTAGTTTGCTCAAGAAGCATCTCAAGGTCGTTTAGGTCATGTCCTGAAATAAGGATTCCTGGGTTGTTTCTAACACCAATATTCACTGTTGATAGCTCTGGGTTACCATAAGCACCTGTGTTAGCTGCATCAAGAAGTGCCATCGCCTTAACACCATACTCGCCAGTCTTCAAAGTAAGTGCTACAAGATCATCTGCTGATAATGTATCATCAAGTGTAGCTGCTAGTGCTTCATATGTAAATGCATACATATCAACATCTTCTTTACCAAGATTCAATGCATGTTGTGCATATGCTGCATAACCTTTAAGTCCATAGATTATTAGCTCTCTTAGTGAACGTACATCTTCATTCTCTGTAGCAAGAACACCAACTGCTGTAGCTTTTGCATCCATTGAAGCGTCTGTTGTCACTGTAAATGTAGCACTGTCATGAAGATCAGCTGTTACACCTTTAGCCAGTTCATCTCTAATTTCAAGGTTCTCTTTAATCTGAGCTCTAATGGCTACTGGATCAAAGTTTGCATTTGTAATAGTTTTGAATAGTGAATCAAGTACTGTAGCGTTAATATCACCAAGACCTGCCACATCGATATTTCCTTTTGTTACTACTTCTGCAATTCCTTTTGCTGAATAAATTAGTAAGTCTTGTAAGTTTGATACTTCTTCGTCTTTACCACAAACACCTACTACATCACACCCTACACCTTTTGAAGCCTCTTGACATTGATAACAGAACATACTCATAATTTTGTTTCCTCCATATCGTTTAATTGAGGTAATGCATCATTACCTGTTTTATTTTCATCTAGTTGTTAACCGCTGTGTAACTCGCTTTGTTAACCATGAACATATTCTAACTTAAGCGCCCAATAGAATCTGTATCATAGGTTACCATTTTATTTTTTTCTTCAAAAACTATTCTAAATCTAACAGTCACCTAAGTCTTTTAAGTGTAGTCTGGCTCAATGTACTATATAAATAAAAAGAACGCCCTACAACTGTAGAGCGTTCATACTATCATTACTTCACAATATCAATTAGCTTTTCTACCACATCAGGATCAAACTGTTTACCACTATACTTTTCAATCTCACATATCGCCTCTTCATTTGATAGTAGCGTGCCATAACCCTTTTCATTTGTCATAGAATCATAAGCATTGGCTACTGCGACAATTCTAGCAGGCAATGATATGCTTAATCCTCTCAAGCCTTTAGGGTATCCTGAACCATCCCATTTTTCATGATGTTCCAACACATATTGTGCCACATCCATAAACTCAGGAGCCGAGTTAAGTATTCTACAACCAATTTCGCTATGTTTTTCCATTAACTTCATATCTTTTTCATCATATACCCAGTCTGCGTTAAGCAACTGTTCTGATATACCTATCTTACCTATGTCATGTAAAAGTCCAGCAATCCGTATTTTACTTATATTCTCTTTATCAACATTCAGTCTCGTAGCAATCATTTCACATAGTTGGCTAACACGCTTAGAATGTGCAACTGATTTATGACTCTTTTGATCCAAAGCGTTCATAATTGAGTCAATAAACTTTCGCTTAATGTCTGCCGACTCATATACCTTCTGACTATACATACTGTCTTCCGCTTTTGTTAAGAGCTTATTTATGTCTTCATCCATCTCAAATTTAGTTGTATAGCCAAACGAGACTGTAATATCCATACCTTTGACTTTTCTATCAACTAAACCTTTTTGAACTTTATTAATATACTCATTACACTCAAGGGTATTTGTCCTAGGCAGTAGAATAACAAACTCATCCCCCCACTAATGCGAGCAATGATATCCTCATCCTTACTAGATTCTACCAAAGTATCGGCAACTATCATAAGAAGTTCGTCACCGAAATTATGACCAAAAGAATCATTAAACATCTTCAATCCATTAACATCTGTCATGATAATAGATAAAGGTAAATTTTTAAGCGTATTGATTTTTTTGAGTTCCTCCTCATAGAATCTTCTGTTGTAAAGACCAGTCAATTGATCATGATTGTTGAGATAATCAATTCTAATTTCATTTTCTTTTCTTTGGGTCACATCTCTTATAATTACATGAAGTCTTATATTATTTTCATCTAATAAGTATTTGATTGTGAGTTCAGCCCAAAAAGTGATATGATTTCTTCGAATCATTTTTATAACACACTTTTGCTCATCACTGTCTACAGACAATCTCTTTCGCATTAAATAGTAAGTATCTTGATACGCACCATCAATAAAATCAGTTATACTCTGACCAACAAGTTTTAAATTCTTAACACCGAAAACCTCAAAACATTTCCGATTCGCTTCTATGATTCTTCCTTTACCAGAGACGATGAGATAACCTTCAGGCGCAAAATTATATAAGGTGTAGTATTTATATTTTGCTTCCTTCAATTCTTTTTGAACCCGTAACAATTCTTCATTCTTTAATTCCAGTTCAATCTGGTGTACCCTCAAGTCATGAATTAATACATTCAAGTCTTGTTCCTTCAAGCTTTCATCAATGGCAAACCGATTATGACCCTTGCTAACCTTATTTTTATTCATTCTAACACTCCTTAAACAATCCCCCCCTCAGATTGTATCACCCAGAAATGATTTTACGTAAATTACACTGTAGTAGATCAACACCTTTAATGTTATATTTTTGAAGAGCTAAATATACATCTACAGTAGACTTATTAGCCAACTCAATCTCTGATAGTGCAAATGTTTTACTTTCACTAACTTCAAGTTCATAATACGAAGCTGCATCTGATGCAATATTTTTGAAAATATCTATCTCCCAGAATTTGCTTCCCATCATCTTGTTATAGTCTATTCCAGTCAATTCTATGAATCGCTTATTAACATTTTTGACTACTCCTGTCTCAAAGTCAATAAGGGCTATGCTTCATAGTTTGATTCAAAGATAATTCTGAACATAAACTCCGAAGCCTTTAAACGTTGTTCATATTTTTTTTCATCCTTGTAATGTCAACAAAGGTAATAACCACACCTTCGATAATGTTATCAATTGTTCTATATGGCTGAATAATCATTTCGTGCCATACATTGTTTTTAGAACCTACTTGAACCTTAATTGGAATCAAGGTATCAAGTACCTTATCTATGTCCTCTTTTAACCCAAGATAATTATGGACAGCAAAAGAAATGTCTGTAATAGGTCGACCTATATCAGTCTCAATAAGATTCACAATATTACTTGATGATAAAGTATACCTAAGAATTCTTTGGTCAAAATCAATGAATATGGTCTCTATGTTTGTAGCAGATAGCAAGTTGTTAATATCATTATTTGCCTGAGTCAACTCATTAACTTTCACTTCAAGTTCAGAGTTGACAGTCGTTAATTCTTCATTAATAGACTGAAGTTCTTCTTTTGATGTCTCAAGTTCTTCATTGGTTGATTGCAATTCCTCATTGACAGATTGCAGCTCCTCATTGGATAATCTCAACTCATAATTCGTCACTTCAAGTGTTTCATTCACTGAAGTTAGATGGTCCTCCTTGATTCGAAGTTCAAGTTTGAGCTCATCAAAAATGCCTTGTGGCAATGCTTCTGACGATAGCTGCTGATTATCTTGACCAGACACATTTGTCTCAATAATGTTATGGTTACTTTCACTGATTACAACAGCAAATAACTTCTCATCAGCCTTCAAACTATATGTTACTGGGTAAACAACAACATCAACTTTTGTGTTTTCACCAACACCCCCCCTTACATCAATATTATCAGTACGTACAATCACTTCACTTTCAACAACTTTCAACAAGGTTTTTTTAAGGTCTTTAATTAAACCTGGTCTAGCCATATTCAATATATTGTTGGGACCCGTTAGACCTTGAGCCATCTCAAAGTACTGGCCGCTATTGCCATGAAGGTATAGTATATTGCCAATGCTATCAACTAAAATCCCTACTAACTTAGATTCTTTAAGTATATAATGCTCCGTGATTTTTTGAAGTGAATCCTTTGAATGATCAAATACAGTATCATGTGATTTTGATTTCATGGATAGAATATTCCCTTTTGTCATTGAGGTGACCGAATTGTGTTGCCACCTATATTTTGATTTTTGCGGTTGCTGTTGATATATATTCACTTTGGAAACATGTTCTTGAAACAAATCTGCATAACCCGAAATAGATTCAGCAGTACCAAGTACAAGGTATCCATTTGCTTTTAGCGAATAATGAAATAGGGGGGGGATAATTTTCTTTTGTAGAACTGGTTTCAAATAGATTAGCAAATTACGACATGACACAATATCAATTTTTGAGAATGGCGGATCTTTTATTACGCTTTGTACAGAAAATATCAGCATATCTCTAATTGACTTATTTATTTTGTAGAGACTATTCACATGATCATATGTAAAAAAACCTGGCTAACCTTTCTTCGGAAACCTTCTCTTTAATTTGCTTTCGAAACAAACCGTTACGCGCTTTTTCTATAGAGTCGCCGTCAATATCAGTTGCAAAAATTTTCACATCGTAGTCCAGGTTATGTTGTGTTAAATATTCTTTAATAATTATGGCATATGAATATGCTTCCTCTCCAGTTGAACACCCTGGACACCATACCCTTACTGATTTGCTAAGTTCATTCATCTTCATAATCTTTGGTACAACTGTACTGGTGATTTGTGAAAAAACTTCAGCATCTCTAAAAAAATGAAGTCACACCGATCAGCATTTCATTATACAATATATTGATCTCATCTGTCCTGTCCTTAGCATAATCTATATACTCTGCAATCGTATTGATCTGATTATCTTTCATACGCTTTTTTTAGACGCCTAAGCAATGTGCTCTGTTTATAATCATAAAAATCATGACCCGTCCCATCTTTAAGAAGTAAGAGCGCTTTGTCAAACTGACTCGATTCACCTTCATGGTAAGTTTCAGCCTTTTGACTATTTATATAGCCAAGTGTTGATAACTCATATAAGTGACTGGCCATATTCTTAATTGGCATAGTATATTTTACAACACCTGCTAGTATTGCACTCAATGGCATTGCTGAGAATTCTGCCGAACCCGGCTCTTGCGCTATAGTCATTCCACCTCCATCGAGGATCTTACCAAGACCTATTGTGCCGTCCGAACCAGTACCTGATAGGACAATTCCTATAGCATTTTTCTTAAGTTCCTTGGCAAGTGAAGTAAAGAAGATATCTATTGGCAATGGATGAGAAGTGTCTCTGTTTCGAACTGATAATCCAATCTTACCTTCATTATAAACCATATCACAGTTTGGTGGTATGACATAGATTGTATTTGCCTTTACCTGCATGTCCTGTTCAGCTTCACAGACAGTCATAGAAGAATAGCCCTGCACAATATCGACCAAAATGCTCTTGTGGTCTGGAGACAAATGTTGAACCAATATAAATGCCATATTCAAAAAAACGTTGTCTGACAGAGCTGTAAACAACGTTTCAAAAGCTGACAGACCTCCTGCTGAAGCCCCCCCTATGCCAACAATCTTCAGTTCATTTAGTTGTAGATCATCTATTTCAACTATTGCTTCATCATTTTTCATTTCTATAACTCATCTCTCCCATGCTCCATATCTGTATATCTATTATACTTCACTTATAACATAATTCATATATGTTTTGTTACTTCATTCATCCAAATCATGTGATGGTCACCTTCGCCCCCCCAATAATTCTCAAGGATTTTATAGGGTGAACCAAACTTTCTCGTCCACACAGCCTGAGCACTTTTATAACCACTGTCCATTAAATACTTACTATGACCTTCCTTGGTTAGGGCAAGCTCTATTGCCTCAATCATCTGTCTGCCTATACCCAACCCCCCCTGATAGTTAGGATGGACAAATACAGTTCCCACCTCAATAACATCACTAATCTCACTCACTTCATTGCAGACAATTTCATTGGCATGTCCATATTCGATGGTTCCAACAATTTCACCCTCTGATTTGGCAACCAAAAAGTAGTGTTTCTTACCTTGAGTGTCAAAGTCCTCTCTAAGTATGGCTCGTTTATAGGTTTTCTCTTCCTGAATCTCTGCCCTTAGATGTTCAATTTCATTCTTATCAAATGTATCTCTAATGACCAAATCAAAGAAATCATGTAACTTAATGACATCATCTCTCTGAGGTCTTTCAATATCTATCTTAATCATATCCTACTCATTCCTCTTCATTAATAGCCCATAATTGTGTAATATATAACCAAAGTTGACAACAAACTAAATAATGTTCCCAACAAGTAATACTCAGCGAATGCTTTGTTCTTAGAAATCTTATCATATCTGGCTATGGATTTTGCAGTGAATACAAGCCCAATGGCTGTAAACTGTGACAACATTAAGAATATAACAACCAGTAAACGTTCCATATTTCCTATTATACGACCGACCCGTGGATTAGGTTTCCTTGACTCTGAGTCCGAATCCTTGGAACCATCTTCCATTGCATCACCTTCTGATTCAGTATAAGTATCTTCAGGCTTAAGATGCATGAGCAACTTCATAAATGTGATGTTCACAGGTTTTAGTACCAATAAGAACACTGCAATACTTTTAATAACTGGCATATAGACTGAACTCTCTAAAGCAAGCACACTTGCATTTATAACATAATTACCAAATTGATATAGAATGACTATGACCATTATGGATATCAAATGTAATAATTGGTCGATGACATATAGACTACCTTTATTTTCTGCCTCGATATACCAAGCATTGCCACCTATAAGTTTATTCAAGACAAGCTTAGTCCCATCAATAAGTAAATGACTAATGCTTAATAGTATTGCTACAATGACAATGTTATAGCTCCATATTAACACTGCAAAGACAATAAAGGGTATCGAGTACAATCCTCCATGTATTAGAAGGGTTTTGACGTTCTCAGCTTTCCCATCAGCAATACCCTTTGTTTGCATGTAATAGTCTCCTACTACATGACATAGTAAAAAAAACGACAATTAGTCCACTAAACATTCATAACCTCCCACAGTTCATTAAATACAAGCTGTACCTCATCCATTGCATATCTATATGTATAGTAGCCTGAAGCCTGAAGCCTTCTTTGCACACTAGACTGAGTGATACCAAGTTCTTTGCCTATCTCATTTTGAGAGTTATCATCCTTATCAAAACTAAGGCGTTTGATAATCTCTCTCTGTTTGTCTGACCACCCTGATTCAATATAATACAGGGTTGAAAGTGTGGCATTTACTAAGCTCATTTGATTACAAGCTGGTTGAACCTCCTCGCCCACATCCATAACAACAAAGCAATCGCGCTGTGGTTGAGTTTTCTTTTTCTCAGATAATTTCAGCTTTTCAACACCATCTCTTGCATTATAAAATGCCGGACCATCTGCGCCCAAGGCCATCTCAGGATTGATGAGCGTTTTCATTTCACCTATGCCAATGCCAAATCTAAATTTGACTGGTACATCATTAGCTTTATGGTCTCAATCATATCAAATAAGTGATTGCCACTTTTTAGAAGCCCTTGGAATTCATCGCCAAGTGTAATGACAAACTTAGATGCAATGGATTCATCATACATTTGATTGATCACTGATAAAGTTTTATTAAGTGATTCCTGAACTTCCAATCTATTTGATAGTTCTCTTGAATCTATTATATCTGCAATTATACCAATATACATATTAAGGACCTCCTTTTCTTACATTATAGATGAAAGAAGAAGAAAGGTCAAGAATTATGCATCTACCAATGCATTTATATAATATATGCAGTTATATATGCATATTGACCAATTATGCATTTATAGATCATTTACTAGCCCCCCCGCTTACAAAACAGAAAAAAACTTTAGCCACATTTAAGGGACTAAAGCTCTTTCTAGGAAGGTTATGAAATTATGTCAATACTTAGCCTTTCACTGCACCAATCATGGCACCTTTAGCAAAGTATTTCTGGATAAATGGGTACATTATGACTATTGGAATGATAGAGATAATGATTGTCGCGTATACCACAGTCTCAACGGAGTAACCTTGCTGAGCCATCTGTAGGGCATCACTAAATTCACTGGTAGCATTCATTTCAACTATCAGTTTTCTAAGTAATACCTGTAGTGGAATCTTAGATTCATCTCGCAGAAGAATCATTGACCAGAAGTAACCATTCCACTTACTTACGGCGTAGAATAATGATACCGTCGCTATACCCGGTTTTGATAATGGCATATAGATGGACCATAGTATTTTCAAGTCACTAGCACCGTCTAGTTGAGCTGACTCCTCAAGAGAAGCGGGTACAGATTCAAAATACGTTTTGAGCAATATAATGTTAAAGGCAACAACGGCAAACCCTATAATTGGCACAGCTCTTGTATTGTATAAGCCTAGGTCTCTGAAGTTAAGAAATTCAGGAACAATCCCCCCCGCCTTGAACCACATGGTTGCTGTAACAAATATGGTTAAGAATTTACGGCCCATAAGTCTTTGTTTACTAAGTGCATAAGCACCAGTAATTGAGAACAACATACACGTTGCTGTTCCAACAAATGTATAGTAGAAAGTATTACCATAGGCTACCCACAGATTAGGTATCTCAGCAACTTTCTTATAAGAGTTAAAATGTACCCCCCCTATTGGATACAGCAGTACATTACCTGCTGCTACAGCATTACTATTACTAAGAGACGCTGATAGTACATAAATGAATGGATATAGTGCTAATGCTGATATTAAGAATAAAAAAAACATGGTTCGTTATATTAAAGATTTTTTCACCTAAACTGATTTTCATTTCTTCTTCCTCCTACCACAATGAATTTCTTGTTAATTTTTTTTACTCAACCTATTGGCACCAAAGACCAATACGAATGCCACAAGAGCTTCAAACAAACCAATGGCTGCTCCAAGGTCATACTGGGCATTGACCAAACCTGTTCTATAAACAAATGTACTAAGGACATCGGCTGTTTCATAAGTTGATGGGTTGTATAACAAGATAATCTTTTCAAAGGACAAGTTAAGAAGGTTACCAATTCTAATAATGAGCATAATCATGATGGTTGGCATAATACCTGGAATGGTAACATGAAGTACCTGTTTCCACTTGTTGGCACCATCAATCCTTGCGGCCTCATATTGCTGTATATCAATTGATGATAGTGCCGCTAAGAAAACAATAGAGTTAAAGCCTGCCTCTTGCCAAATATTCATAGAAACAAAGATACCTCTAAAATATTCTGGTTTAATCAGGAAGTATATCTTTTCCAGACCGAACCTCTCAAGAATCAAGTTAACCACTCCCGATGATGGTGATAAGAAGTTAATAACAATACCTGCAATAACAACTGCTGAAATAAAGTGTGGTAAATAAGTTGCTGTTTGTATCCACTTCTTAAAACCTTTACTTCTCACTTCATTAATGAGTAATGCAAGTATAATTGGTACTGGGAACCCAATGACCAAGATTACAGCATTAAGAATAAAGGTATTACTTAGAGTCCTTAGGAAATAGGGACCTGTAAAGAAAGTCTCAAAATGTTCAAACCCAACCCATGGGCTTGCATTAATCCCTTTATATAGGTTGTAATCCTTAAATGCAATCTGTAATGAATATAAGGGTTTGTACTTAAATAAGAAGGTCCATATAATCATGGGTGCTATTAATAGGTAAAGGTATCGGTCACGATAAAGGGCACCTAAGAAGCGACTTTTCTTGATGATACTTGTTTGGATATTTTTCATTTCATTCTGCCTCCATTTATAAGCTTGTTGAGTTAAAATGTGTCTTGCTTAACTCCTCTAACAAAACTATAGCACCATGGCAGAACTTGGTAAATCTACACTAATTCATATAATCTGCATAAATTAAGAAGATGGCCTAAACCATCTTCTTTTCTTTATATCACGATATACTTTTCTTAATATGTGAATGTCTAACCCCCCCTTTTACTGAGCACGTTTGGCGAATTCTCCTGGAGATACGCCCTCATACTTCTTAAACATGCGAATAAATGAATTAACGTTGTTGTAGCCCAGTCTTAGGTCAAGTCTTTAATCTTAATATTAGGGTCTTCCTTAAGCATCTCTTTGGCTTTGCCAACACGGTACTGGTTCAAGTAGTTCTTGAAATTAGTGCCCGTTAATTTCTTGAATATTGTACAGAAATAGCCTGAGGAAATATTAAGGTATGAAGCTGCTTCTTCGAGTGAAATATCTTCATGATAATGTTGTTCAATATATTTGATCATCAACTCAGAGACTTCATCATCTTTTGATGCGGTTTTTTCTCTAGCTGTTTTGGCATATCCAACAAATGCACTCTGAAGTTCTGTCAATACACTAACAAAAGCCCCCCCTTCCTCACCATTATAAAGTTTCTGCAAATCAATATCCTCAAGAACAGCTTCATCCATAGGCATTTTTTTTGCTCTATCCTTCTAAGGGTTGTCACCGTACTAAGCAGCAAGGAATTTTTCTCTCTATCATGGAGTTGCCTTTCCTTAATATTGATATGAGTGATATTCTCAAATATCACACTAATTTTCTCAATATTGCCGTTTAAGGTCGAATTCAATAAGTCTTTTTCAACTTCAAGTGGGTAATAGAATTTTTCTTTAATGTTGGTATCAATGACATCTTCTATTGTCACAATGGCTCTTTTGTCGAAACTTTGTTTATAGTCTAGAACTGATTGAGCTTGCTGATAAGATTGATTCATGTGCTTATAATCTTCAACTTCATCACCAATGGCCATAACCACATCCACTTGTTCACCAAGCTTGATGGCTTTTAACAACTTACCAAGTAGTAACTTTAACCCATCCATCTGCCACTCGCCTACAATCAAGGCATATGCACCATGATTCAATTCAACAAGGTCAAAGAAGAGGCCTTCAAGTGTTAAGGTATTTTGAAGTATGGTATGTACATTTTGGCGAACCTTAGCCCTAGTTTCACTTAGATAGTCTGATTTGAAAGTATCAAGTTCATGTAACTCGATTAGGACAACCCTGCAACTTGTCAAAAGATAATCCAGATTGAACTCTCTAATAGAATCCGACATATCCTTATCGTAGGTAATGCCGTAGAGGGTGTCTCTAAGGAGCTTGGTCCTAAGGTCAATCTGATTGCTATCTATGGTTGTCTGAAGTTCATCATTGGCTGTCATTATGTCATAAGTGACTTTTTCTAGAAAGGCAAACTCATCTTGTTTCATGTCGTCATCATCTTCACCAAACCTTGAGATAACTGTTCCAATTGGCTTGTATATCTTACGTGTGACTAACAGTGCTGCTAATAAACCCAAAACAGTCAATACAGCAAACAAAATTCCTGCTAAGTAGTATTGTCTGTTAATGGTTCTGTCCGTTTCGTAAGGGCTATGAACAAGGTATCTAAGCTCTGGGTATATGGTTGATTGCCGTAATATGTACATGGTTCTATCTTTAAGAATATAATCTCTATCTGATGATAATATCTCCAAAGCTATCTGACCCACTTCATCATCTCTGTCATCGAAATAGAATTCAAAATTAGTGGAATTAACCCCCCCAATTTGCAACATGCTTGTATCAAGTGATAGCAGCAAAACCAAATAATCCCTTGAATTAAAGTTACTTTTTCTTACAAGATGCACTTGTCCATAATCCACATCATGAAGCAACAAAGTTTCTTTGGCATTACCTTTAGCATTATAGAATTCCATGATTGATGTCACCATGTCACTTGTGAAGCCCATTTCATCAAAAAAACATTTCGAGAGTCCTGGTACTTTGATTGCTGATGACTAAGTCATCATCTACTTTGCTGACAGCGATACGTGCCCCCCCCATGTCCGTAAAAACTGCCATGTCAGCCCTTAATTTGTCATAGACTTTTGTGATGATATAGTAATCCTTGTCTGTAATAATATAGTCCGAAAAATGATCATCAAAGAATAAGGTATCCGCATATTTATTCAAACTCCATATACGTTGATCAAGGTTCTTAACAATCTGTTCTGAAGAATTGGTGTGAAAGGCTATCTCTTGTTGCTTAAGGTTAATGTTGTTTTGATACACAAAATAGCTGGTCAGAATCATCCCGTAAACCAGCGTAAAAGCAAAATAGATTGCAAACAATTTTTTTGAAAAATTTTCTTCTTAACATATAGACCCCCCCACCTTGTATCTATTCATCTTTAATTATCCCAAATCACAAACACGGCAAAAAGGAGGTTGCCCTCCTTAATGCCTGTGTGCATATTAAATTATATCATAATACCTACTTAAGTCTATTATATGCTGATTGGTAGATTGCTAACAAGTCTTGGTATCCAAGTTCATCAAGTCTTGCTATGTATGCATCCCAACCTTCTTCAACTGATTCTCCACCAAGTACCCACTTTTGATGAGATTCTCTCATGTAAGTTGTGATGTTGGTAAAGATTTCGTCATAGATTGCTTGTTCTTCATTGTTAAATGCAAGGTATGGGAATGGATCAATTACATAACCATTATCCGTGTACATGTTAACACCCTTCTGAGCGACTTCATTGTAAGTCTGGATTTCATAAGCAAAGTCTTGGTGGAATCCGATTGGCACTTGAGCACCGATTTCCCACAATTGCTTTTGAACACTTGCATCACCATTTAAGACTTCGTCTTTAAAGATTGGTTGTCCATCAATCATGTCATATTGAACACCTTCAATACCAAAGTTCATTAGACGACGACCTTCTTCTGTAAACCAGAAGTCAAAATATTTGATTGTTTCAATTGGGTTTTCATTGGCAATAGTGATTGCCCAACCATCTGGTTTAACAAGGTCACGATTAAACTCTTCCCATACTTCGCCGTTGACATCTGCTGGAGGTGCAATTGGTTGGAAGGAGAATCCTGGAATCTCATCACCTAACTTGTTGTTGTATGAAGCTGTTGAACCAAACCAGTCATGAGTGAAACCACCAATGTTGTTACCAAGTGCGATATCTCTTGCTTTACCGCCTCGTGTATATATTTCTGGGTCAATTAGACCTTCACTATACCATTTAGCTACATTTGTGATACCTTCTTTAAATTCAGGTGTTGCAAAACCATGTTGAACATTCCCACTGCCATCAATAAAGAAGTCTGTTCTAGCACCCCCCCAGAAGTGAGTCAGTCTTGTTGCTTCATTGTCCTTGAAGTTCTCACCAACGTGACGTGAGAAGTAAGGAATCTCATCTTTTTGACCATTTCCATTTGGATCTTCGTTAGCAAAAGCTGTTAAGACTGCATATAATTCATCAACAGTTGTTGGTACTTCCATGCCTACAGCGTCAAGCCAGTCTTGTCTAACATAATACCCTTTACCAACACCACCATCTGGCACATATGGTACGAAGTACATGTTACCATCTGGACCTGAAGTAAATGTCTGTACATAAGGATGATCATCAAGGAATTTTTGAATATTAGGTGCATGCTCTGCTATTAGGTCTTGTAAAGGAACAAATGCGCCTTCAAGTCCATACTTAATGAAGTCATCTTGCAAGTTGTTACCTTCAATAATGTCTGGAAGGTCACCAGAAGCCATCAGAAGGTTGAATATCTCTTGTGTATCTGTCGCTGATGAAGGTGCAATACCTGTTAAGGTAACATTGGTCAGTTCAGCGGCTTTCTTAAACACTGGCCAATCTTCTTGATAAACGTATGCATTTCTAAAGTGCATGTGCATTGATAACTCGATTGGTTCTTCTGAAACAAATGTTGCCGGAAGATTGCTATCCTCTTTGCCTGCCTCTTCTTTTGTCTCAGTGTTTGTAGCTGATGTCTCAGTTTCTTTTGAAGTAGTTTCTTCAGTTGTTGCCTCTTTTGTACCACAAGCTGTCAAAGATAAGATTAACACTAGTACTAAAGCAATAAGTTTTTTTTCATCACGGTACCCCCCCCGTTATTTTAAAGTTTGATTGACACCATTTTTTTCAAGCGCTTGAGTTAGGTGCTGTTCACATTTCTCATTATGCTCTCGTTATTAGTTGATTACAATCTCCATAACTTCATCTGAATATACCTATCTTAATTTTGGTATATCTATCTACATTTCTTCATATCACTTTGTATTCTTAAAAAAAATGTAGATAAGGCCTCAACGTAGTAATAATCACCCCCCCAGCTGGTGTATTCATTGAATCCTTGGTCCCTATGGTACATACCTTCTTTTAAGATACCACATCCCTGTGTCCATTCATTGTTCTGATATCTATTGGCAAGTCGTTTAAGTAAAATAGTGCCGGCCTCTTCATAGAACTTAGAATCTTCAAGTGTATCGACTTGTCCAAGTTTGAGTAGTCCTGCAGCAGCAATACTTGCAGCTGAACTGTCACGTATATCTGGATTCTCATCTGTGAAATCAAAGTCCCAATAACATATATCGTTATCTGGTAGATTTTCAATAAACACCTTGGCACATTTTGTTGCTACATCTAGAAAGTATGAATCTTTTGTCCACTCATAACTTTTATAAAAGCCATATAGTGCCCAAGCTTGCCCTCTTGCCCACGTTGATTCGTCTACATGACCTTGATGCGTAGCGCCATGCATTGGTTTACCATCCTCTAGATTCATCCAGTAGGTATGATAAGATGAATAATCGTCTCTAATGAGTGTTGTACTGCTCACTCTTGCATGTGCTGTAGCCGCTTCTTTATACTTCAGATCATTGGTTAACTTACTTGCAATGTGTAGTAAGGGCAGATTCATCATACAATCGATGATAATCCTGGTAGATGTTTCTTTTGAATCAAGTGGTCCCCCCCAGGCTTGTATATAACCACCATTTTCATGATAACGTAACATCAATTTGTCTGCTGCATCAAGTACTAATTGTCTACTTTTTTCGTCTTTTGTGGCCAAATAATCATAATAAGCTGTCAGCTCAAACAAGAAACCAATATCATGTGTTGCCATATGGCCACTATCACATCTTTCTCTAAAAGACTTAAGTATGGCTTCTCGATTTCTAATAAAGGCCTTATCTTCTGTCATTTCATAAGCAAGGTATAACTGACCAGGGTAAAAACTCATTGTCCATAACTTATTCTCTTCTTTAGGGTATAGATCCTTATCACTAACATGCTGAAACCTGTCCGTATACTCATCAGCATTTCCTTCAATTATATATAAGGCATCCTCAAGGGCAATCTCAAGAACTTCATCGCCATCATACATATAGTCATTGTTAATGAAGCTGTCTCTGATTTGTGAGTCAAATTCTTTCCAAGACTTAACTTCTGATTGATAGGTAATCTGATGGTAATGAGCTCCTACAGATTTTGCCGCATAATAGTCGCCTCTTGCATCACCAATCATTAAGACTTTGGACTTGTCATAGCCTGATTTGATCAGTTCTGACAAGCAATGTGCTTTTGTTCCCACATCTTGACTGGCTACAAAACTTATATAAGGTAGTAAACCTGCTGCTTCCCATTCTCTAAGTATGGCATCATGATTAGCAGACGATATTATCACTATGTCTGCCACTTTTGAGCTAGCTTTGATGGCATCTACTGCGCCATCAAATGCCTCTATGTGTCCTAAATTCTCTTTGATATTCTTATTAACGCTTATGGACCACTCAAGTGCTTTACCTACAACCACATCTTTGGTCTTTACATATAAGTCCTCAAGACTTTCATTCTTAAGGACTTGACTCTCACTTAGCCACTGCATATACAGGGAAGTGTCATAATGACTTGTGTCAAACCTAACCGTTCGACTCACCTCAGAACTTGCTACAATATACTCTAGCAATTCACCTAAACCCAGAAATCTATTAACACCCCCCCTGCTTGGTATTCAAGGTTAATCTCATCCCACTTCCTTTGCAATTGACCTTGTGGGTCTTCAATATCAAATGCCATTAGAATCATTGGAAAAAAAATGTTCTCTATGTTTGATGGTCATATTATCAAAGACACAACCGTCTGAATCGATAGCGATTAAATATTCTTTGTTCTTCTTATAGGTATCAAGTGTCTTATACATAAACATTCTCCTCTGTTAAAGATAAAGGCCAAACACCTTTGGCACTTTCGCCTTCATAGATGATTCTAGCGACTGCCTTAATATTTTCTGGAGTGGTTGCTAAAGTTGTCAGAACATTATTGGCACCATCAGGTGTTGATAATTTGTAGGGTGTGTTATTAACGATGATGACTGGTCCCTCAAAGTTATTTTGAAGCTTTTTGACAAAGTCATTATTGGCAGTTCTAGACCTTACATAGAAGTTGGTGACAATGACAGCTTCATAATCTCTAATACGTTCAAGTGCCTTCACTTCATCTTCTTTGCTAATCATATAATCTATCTCAAAACAATCCACATTAGCGCCTAACTTCAAGCACTGTTGGTACAAGTAAGAAAAATGCCAATGCGCATCGTTAGGCACATTTTTGTTAAGCTGTTCAATAACAAGTACTTTCTTAATTTTACCAAGTGGTAATGTAAGGTCTTTGACATTATTCATTGGCAAGACCGAATGGTAGGCAATCTTCTCACCTAAGCCACTTTGTTTAATACTTTCAATAACAGACTCTGGTTTGACACTTGTAGTAACTTTCTCACTACTGTCATCAAACATACCATAAGTCTTCTTCATAGTCAGTATACGTTCTACTTTAGCGTTCAATTCTTCTATGGTGATACGGCCTTCTTCTAAAAACCTACGAATGGTCTCAAAAGTCTCTTCAACCATACCATTCTCTGCTTTCATTAGTATCAAGTCACATCCCGCTTCAAGAGCCATAGCACATGCATTGGCTACACCATATCTTGTAGCTAAGGCACCCATGGTCATTGAATCTGTTGTAATAACCCCCCCTTCAAAGCCAAGTTCCTCTCTAAGAAGTCCTGTTACAACTTTCCTCGATACTGTAGCAACATCATCTGGATCAACCGCTGGATAAATACTATGAGCGATCATAACCGATGGCAATAACTCTTTTTCAATTAAATCTCTATAAGGTTTTAATTCTCTGTTTAACAAAGTTTCTTTATCCACATCAATAAGAGGCAGTTCATAATGGGCATCAACTGCTGACGCACCTCTACCTGGAAAATGCTTGCCTGAGGCTATCATTCCAGCATCACGAAGACCTTTACATGTCTCTATTGCATACTCAGATACGACACTTGCATCATCTGAGTATGCCCTTGTGTAGATTTCTGGATTTCTAGGTTCAACATTAACATCAAGGACTGGTGAATGAAGGAAATTGAATCCAACAGCCAAGCTCTCTTCTGACAAAGCTTTAGCAACTTCATAAGCATGTTTTGCATCCCCCCCTGTTGCCCTAATTCCCATAGGTTTTGGGAATAGTTCAACACCACCGAAATTAAAGTCAGCACTTGTCCCGCCTTCTTGGTCATACGAAAAATGAAGGGGGGGTAGACCAAGAGGTCTCTTGGCAGCCACTGCCTTTAAATCATCTAGAATCTCTTTGTATTGACTGGCGTTAAGATAAGCAGGTGATTTGTCTTTGATATGGTCTGAGCATTCAACATTAACTATAACCTCACCTGTAATTGGGTCTATATAATTGCCAAATTTATTAAAAATCGGTGATAGTCTTAGACCACCACAATGATATTTTGTTATATAGTCATAAATGTGTTTTCTAGGCAATGTTCCTGCAAAACCCAATGTCAATGTTGCGCCTATCTTTTGTTCTAGTGTCATTTGTTCGATTATTAAAGCTATATCTAAAGCCATAAAAAAAATCCTCCTAATGTTTAAGTATGTTTAGTTAGTTAATACCATAACTATAACAATAGGGGGGGGACTTGATTAAAATCTACAAGAATTTATATCTGTATTCCTTTTTTATTATTCGAATATTCCTTTTTTTTATTATTCTTTTTTTAATCTCATTGTTTCTTTCCATATCTATTTAACAGGGAATACATAAATAGTGACAGTACTGAAACACCCACCATAGCTTCAAATATAACCAGCACCTTGGTTATACCATTACTCGGAACTATATCACCAAAGCCTGTAGTTGTATATGCCGTACCAGATAAGTACCACATATCAAAATAATGACTCATGAAATCTGAAACACTCTGGTAACCACTAACATTTCTAATACTCATATAATCGAGTCCTTGATACAGCATTGCAAATAATGAAATAGCTATAATCGAAAATATAATTGAACGATATGGCCTATAGCCATAGCCAATTGTAACACGTAGTATCGAACTACTAATCCTAGAATAGAAGGATTGGTCCTTGCGTCTCATATGATTAATCTCATAACCTGCTTTGGCAAACAAGGTGTCATTGTCATCATTAAGGGCCGCTTTATATAAGAGTTCCCAAGCACTAATGTTCTTTTCCTCAATTTTATCAACCTCAAGCATAAAGACCATGTTGATATCGGATTTTTTGTTATCCAATTTTTTTGATTTTAGTCTCTTTAAAGCTAACCTTATTGATAATACTATTTTTGATTCTTAGGCGATCTATATCACCAGCTACGCTGTACTCTTCGATATGTGTATTCCAAGTAATATTCACATAGCGAAATTGATTTCTATTTACTTGATCCATATCAAGTCGATCTATTTTTGAACTCTTTATAATCAGTTCCTCGACAGATTTATAGACAGTCATCTTCTCAACTGTCACATAATTCAGCTCCAATAGATTAGCTACAGACATGGCTTCACCAGATATTTGACATTGATCACATTCAGTTTGGCTAAAGTCAAAGGAACGAATCAAGGTCCTTGAAATATGAACCCAATTACAATTTGTTCTAAGCATATCAATAAAGACACCAACAATCTCAATCTTAATGTCATTTACAACAAGAAGACCAAGGCTGGCTTTTGTATTGGAAAAAGATAATATTCTGACCTTTTCAAACAGTGTCAGGTCTTCAATAATCAAAGTATCTCTAGCTGCTGAAACTGTGAATTCAAAGAAAGTGGGATCAATTTCTTCAAGTTCAATATGATGTTTCTCAAATAGATTAAGTACATAGCCATCACTAAGTCGAAGCTCACTGACTTCTTTTTCAATTGTGATACTTCTCTTCGCATGTTTGTATATAAATTCAATATTTCCACTAATCATAGTTGTTCCAAATCTCCTACACTCATTGATAATTACTCTGTAAACCTTCACTTCTTTCACAATGTACACAAATAATAAATAGCTATAGCACACTACTTACAGTGTACTATAGCTATAAAAATAAGCAAGCTTATAGATGCAATTAATTATAAAGTAACGCCAGATTTAAAAATGGCAATCTCGCGGTAATTGTTATTCTCTTGATTCGTGTATTCGCCACTAGCAGTCATCACAACTAGGTCTAAACATTCTAGTGCTAGTGTCTGGATATCTACAGCCACTTCATTACTGTCATTTGAATCACTTGCAATCATTCTACCAGCATCAAAATCTATCCACTTAGCTTTTTCATAGCCAATTCGCTGTTGGTTGATATCTTAAGTGTTGGTACAAATCCTCCAAATGGCGTCCCTCTTCCTGTTGTAAATAGGACCATATGACATCCACACATACCAAGTGCAGTAGTGGCTACAGCATCATTACCTGGTGCACTAATAAGATTCACACCAGGGCTCTTAAGTCTTTCTGTATGTTCAAGGACATCCATTACTGGTCTGTGACCTGCCTTTTGAATACAGCCAAGTGACTTGTCTTCAAGGGTTGTTATGCCACCTTTTTTTTATTGCCAGGAGATGGATTCTCATAGATGACTTGTCCGTGACGTTTGTAGTAATCTTTGAAACCATTAACCATCTTAACCGTCTTATCAAATGTAGATTCGTTGATACATCTGTTCATGAGTATGGTTTCACCTCCAAACATCTCTGGTACTTCTGTCAGCACTGTTGTACCACCAGCATCAACTATATAGTCAGATACGACACCTACCATAGGATTAGCAGTGACACCGCTTAATCCATCTGATCCACCACATTCAAGACCAATTCTAAGTTTAGAGAGGGCTTGCTTTGTTCGTTGATCTTTTTGCATCCTCTCAAAAAGCTCCCATAAGAGGTTAAGACCTGATTCAATCTCATCTTCTACATCCTGGCTGTTCATGAATAGAACTCTTTCTTCATTATAACTACCAAGGGTTTTCTTGAAACTATCAATCTGATTGTTCTCACAGCCTAGACCTAGTACAAGGACACCACCGGCGTTTGGATGTTTAACAATGTTTTGCAGAGTTTTTTTTAGTGTTTAGGTGGTCATCACCCATTTGAGAGCAACCATAATTATGTGGGAATGTATAGACGCCATCAAAGTTGGTCATTTTCTTAAGACTGATACCCTCTTCAAGACACCGCTCCTTAAAGCTTTCAATTATGGCTGTGGCGACACCATTGACACATCCAACTGTTGGAATTATCCATAATTCATTTCGTACGCCCACTTCTCCACTAGGTCTTTCATAAGCCTTGAATGTTTTGTCTATGACCTTTTTATTCTCTAGGACTCCAAAATCTTCTTTTACTTCTTTGTTTTCTTTTACTTCTTCCCTATACTTATACTCTACTATATTACCAAGACTTGTCGAAACATTATGTGTGTGAACATGGTCACCTTTACTTATGTTTTGACCTGCATAGCCAATTCGGTGGCCATACTTAATGATTTCATCGCCTTTATTAATGTCCCTAAGTGCATACTTATGACCACGTTTATATTCTTGGTCTTCATTTAGTGCGATAAAAACATTATCCGAATCATTAATGACTAGGTTGTTCATTATACTATCACCTTCTCCATTCCTTTGTTCAATATATCAACAACATACTTTAAAGTCAGAGATGTCAAACCCTCTATGGTATTAAGGTCCATACCCCCCCAATTCTTGTCAAGCCCTAGAATTGTAACAACAATGTGTTCAAGACCAGCTTGTGTTCCATCATAGTTGTCCCATAACTCTTTGTACAAGTCTAGAATATAGGCATCATCTTTCATATCAAATGCCATGCCATTATAACTGCCTCTATACAAGATGATATAAGCTGCCAGGGATATGACCAATCTATCAGGTAAAACACCATTCATATCAACATATCTTTCTAGTGAAGGCAAAACTCTTGTCCTATACTTTGACATACTATTTAGTGAAATACTCATTAAGTAGTGTTTTACAAATGGGTTCTCAAAACGTTCGATAACCTCATCGGCAAACTGCTTCAATTCTTCTTCGGGCAAAGTCAATGTAGGAATAATATCGTCTGCAATAGCACCTTTTAGGAATCTTGATAAGTGATTGTCATCCATTGCCTCTTTAACTGTTTCAACGCCATATAATAAACCTACTGGCACTAGAGATGTGTGCGCTCCGTTTAATATTCTAACTTTTCTCATCTTATATGGGGGGGTGACATCTTTTACAAATAGTGCATTACAGCCAACTTCATTAGCAGGAAACTTCTTCTTTACATCTTCATTGCCTTCAATGACCCACAAATTGAACTGCTCACTCTCAACAACTAAATTGTCTTTATAGCCAATCTCTTCCCATACTTGTTCTATAGTTTCCCTTGGGTAACCAGGTACAATACGGTCAACTAATGTATTACAGAATGTGTTAGCGCCTAATACCCACGCTTTAAAGTCATTGCCAAGTTGCCAAAGTTCAACATATTTAAGCACATTCTCTTTTAGCTTATCTGCATTCTTATCAATCAATTCACATGGTAATAAAACATAGCCTCTTGAATAATCGCCATCAACATATCTGTATCTCTCAAAAAGTAATCTAGTTAACTTACCTGGGTATGTAACATCTGCATCATTGTCCATTCGATCATCACCATTATAGGTAATTCCAGCTTCGGTTGTGTTGGAGACAATAACATCTGCACTATCAATCTTAGCTAAATTTAAGTAGCCTTCAAAGTCAGTATATGGGTTGATTCCTAAGGCTATTGATTCATTTTTATAATGTTCTTTTACTGCTACTCCATTTTTTATTCCCTTAAGAATATGGGTATAATGATAGTTTTGTTCTTCCAGTAAATGAACAAGACCGTTTGCCAGTGGCTGTACCACAGCGATTTTCCCACCAAATATGCCTTTGTTATTCATTTCTTGAACCATCCAATCAACAAAGCCTCTTAGAAAATTACCTTCGCCAAATTGTATAATTTTAATTGTCTCATTACTATTCATATTCTTGTACACTCCTCGTATTTGTATTATAATCTAATTGTACACCTACTACACCCTTATCAAATGGAGGATTAAATACAAAAGATGGATAATATCGATATTACAACCCAAGGGTATGAACGCAGATATAAAGACTCTGCCTATTATAGACTTCCTAGAGATATCATCAAGAAATATAGGGATAGTGAAATATTCGGAACACTTTTAACAATCTCAGCCGGATACCGAACTGGCCCAAATAAACTCTATGGCTTCAATGTACGTAAACAAGCATCGGAGGAATACCTAATTAAGCTTTGTATAGGTGGTCAAGGGTGGCTTGAAATTGATGGCTATAGGACGCCCATACACTCAGGCGATTTATTTCTAATTAATAAGAATACCAAACACGCCTATGGTACTTCGACAAAAAACCCATGGTCTGTTTACTGGGCTTACTTCAACTGCTCCTACTTAGATGAACTTATACCCGAGCTCAGTGACAAGCAATGCATGATCTTGCCAATTACAGATGACCTTGCTGTCACCAATCACCTTAAGACAATAATTAGTCATATGAAAAAAGGTTATGCCAAGCCCTATCAATACGCTGCCAGTGCACGTTTAAGTGTATTACTCTCCTTCGTGCAAATTCTTCTAGGAAACAGAACACAAACAGATAAACACAGTCTAGAGGCTATTATTGACTATATGTCAGCCAATATGGATAAGAACTTAGATATAAATACTCTAGCAGATATGACGGGACTTTCAAAAGATCACTTCATTAGACTTTTTAGTGAAAAGAATGGTTTTACACCTATTGATTATTTCATTCGACTTAAGATTCAAAGGGCCTGTGAACTCCTGCTCTCTACAGACACCCCCCCAATCAAGACCATTGCCTTAATGCTTGGTTACAATGATTACTACTATTTCTCTCGTGTTTTTAAACAGAAAATTGGCGTCTCCCCCCCAAAAAAAACTATAGGAGCGCCAATTCAATATAAAACTATATCTTATCTTCCACGGTATTTACCAGTTCTTAATTCATTAATATAGGCTTCTTTGTCCGGCATATCTTCCGCTTCTTGTGCATCTTGTACTGCTTTTTCAATATCATAAGGCACCCTCGATATGGTAATAGAAAATGCACCCATTTCTTTTGCACTATAAGTCCCTTCAAGTATTGCATAAGAAGCCATAGTAATTTCTAGTGGATTACCAACACTTCCCGTATTGAAGATTGTCTTGCCGTCAAAATTGTCAACATGAGCACCATGAATATCACCATAGCCAATAATGTCAGCAGGCTTATCAAGACTTTTTGTTGGTTCAAACAACTTCAACCGGTCTTTCATATCTGTGAATAAGAATGTTCTATGGAAGAGGTCGTTAGGAGATGCATGGCACAACCTTACGACACGTCCACTCAAATAAAATTCTATGTATTCTGGCAGTTCCTTCAGATATGCCATTCTATCTGGACCAAGCTTGTCTTGATGCCAATTCAGCATCTTAGAGTCCTGTTCTGTAATGTAGAAATCCCAATTGCCTTTGACAACATGTTTACAATGCCTTTTAATCCTATCAACGGCTTCAGCAGCACTTGGACCTTTACCCGCGATATCACCTAGACAAACAATGTCATGTATTCCACGACGACCTATATCTTCAAGTACGGCATCAAGTGCTGGTAAATTGCCATGTATATCTGATATTATTGCTATTTTATCCATTCTTACCTCTGCTAAATCGTGTATGTAAGTTCATTTGGGTCAATATAAGTCAAATCAATAGCGTCTTTTTTTTAGAAGCTTATAGAGCTCTGCTTGAGTAGCATCATAATAAGGTTGTACAAATATCACACCTATACCAAGTGCTAATGCACCTAGGATGTACCAACCAATAAACGATAAATCCAGTACAAACATGTCAAACTTATGACCGTCAGTCATTTTCTTACTAAGTTGTAAGGCTCTACCTGGCTCATCTTTGGATTGTCAGCCAAGATATATGGCACCATTCTATAGGAATAATACCAAATTATACCTGGAATGATGAATAAAATAAGACCAAGGAATATCCATAAACCTCTGATAATATAAGTAATAATGATATTAAAATAACCATTTTTGAAACCATAGCTCAGTAAGCTAAGATTTGCCTTTTTTTTGTTTCTGAAGCATCAAGATAATACCTTCTGCCTCCGACTTCAAGTGCACAGCCAACCAACAAAACAATTGCAAGTGCTACAATAGCTATTCCAATAACTATTAGAATAATAATCATTAACCATCCAGTTGGTAAAGAACTGCCACCTGACTCACGCCATCCCGAATTCGAACCACCACTGCTACCGTTCCCACCACTGGTAATTAGAATCAGTAAACTAACCAATAAACTTGGCCAATAAGTCATTCTTAGTACATCTTTTGCCTTTGATTTTAATTCTCCTCTTGTCCACAACATAGTGTTACCCTCCTATAATCCTCATATTATCTTTTATCATCAATAAGAAATCTGTCACTCTCATTAAGATTTACTCTAATTATATAGTACACTTATAACCTAACCCATAACAAAGTATTAAATTTATCATAAATCGTCTTTTGATAAAACGTATAGAACATGTCTACATAAATCACTACTTTGGTCGACTTTTGGGTGGTCGAACTCACCCTCCTTAACAAGGCCTATTTTCTCCATTACATTAATAGATGGCTTGTTAATCAAAGAAGTAAATGACACAATTTTGTCAAATCCTAATATCTCAAAGCCATAATTCAAACATGCTTTTGCGCCTTCAGTTGCGTAGCCTTGCCCCCCCCAATATTTCTTATGTAAGCGCCAGCCAATCTCCACACATGGTGTAAAACTTTCTTCAAAGCTAGGATGTGCAAAGCCTATGAAACCAATAAAGTCACCTGAAGACTTTTCCTCGACTGCATATAAGCCATAACCCTGCTTTGTCATGTTATCTATGATTCTATCCATAAAAATTCTGGTCTGACTTGGCTCTAGTTTGTCAGGAAAATAGCGCATCACTTCACTATCACTATTCATTTCTGCAAAGACTGGCAAGTCACTTTCTCGCCAACTTCTAAGTAATAAGCGGTTACTTTCTATAATTGTTTTGGTATGTTGATATGTTTTAATGTTCATCCTATGTAGCTTCATCACTTCTGCATCATCAAATATTATTTCTTCATGGCTCATCAGAGCCTCAAGATAATTTATAGTATCGTATATATCACTAACACTTAGATTAATCGTATGTGAACCTATTATTCTATAATCTGTATAGGTCAGATAAGTTTTAAGTGTTGATATGTATCTGGACACATCGGAATCTTCAACATAGACTAGTGGTTTCTCAAGATTATCGCCAACAAAAACTATCTTGTGTTCATGGTCAATAAGACTAATTGAATCTACAGTATGACCAGGTGTGTGAATAATCTCTAGTTGATCTTCTTGAAAAGTAAGTCTGTCACCTATGAGTTTGTTTGGTAATGTCTTTTCAACCTTGCCTTGTCTATACTTTTTATTTTTTTTCAAGTTGCGCATCAAATTCGGTTTCCATCTTTTCCTTACACAAGTTATGCGCAACAATAAGGTCTTCATTGAAGCAACCATTGCCCCCCCATACATGGTCCCAATGTGAATGGGTATTGATGACAACCACTTCTTTCTCAGGTTTCTTAGCAATCCACTCCATAATTGGTTTCATACTATCGCTACCACAAAACGTATCAATGAGATAGAAACACTCTTCCTTTTCTATTAACATAACACAGGTATGAAATCCATCAATCCAGTCATAATCAAACAAATTCACCTTTTGATTAATCTCTATCCGATTATAGTCTATTGCCATTGTTGTTAATCCTCTCATCTATACGTTGAACAATGTTTCACATCTTTACATACCTATCCTTTTACACAGCTATACACCTCACTATGAAACTATTTATAGTGTTTGAAAAAAATCTATTGTTTCATTAAGATCGTCTTCATCCTTATAGATACCTAACATCTGACCAAGCTCAATGGCAAAATCTAAATAACCCTGGGCTTTGGCTGTTATCAACTTCTCAGAAACAACCACATTTTCATCGACATAACTTGAAGCATCTAACACATCATAATCTGCTGGATTAACAGTTGTTGTATATTTGGCACCTTCAAGAATGCCTGCCTTCCCAAGATGGACTACCCCCCCCGCACAGATAGCTGCAAGAACCGCACCATTTTCTTTCACCTCAGCAATGAGTTCATATAAGTCCTCACACCCATACAATAAACTTGGGTCACCACCAGGTATGATTAGGACCTCTACATCTTCAGTGGCAAGTTCATCTACTGTCATATCGGGTAGAATTACATAACCTTCACCTGAAGTTACAGGCTCATCCGTAATACCTACGGTAATAATGTCACCAACTGTACGTAGAAAATAAGTTGCAAATATAACTTCAAATTGAGCAAACTCCTCATAGATCAATACATGTGTTTTCATACTTTATCCTTCTCCTTAACCTATTTAACCAATCTTCTATACAGAAATAGTGGCATATGTTTCATAATCCATGCTATCAAGTACCATCTTCTAGTCACAACAATCAGTTCATTTCCTCTATGGATACCTCTTAACATCTGAGCAACTGCTTTTGTGGTTGTTGAACGCCAAAAGGCTTTTTCACTTTGACCCATGGCCGTATCAACAAAACCTGGCTTAATATCTATGACCCTTATGCCGTGATTATTTTGACTAGATTTACACCTTAAGCCTTCCAGATAAGTAGCCATAAACGCTTTGGATGCTGGGTATGTTGGTGAATAAGAATTACCTCTAATGCCTGCTATGGATGTAACCCCCCCAACCATTGTGCCACCACTATTATCCATTAGATAGTTATAGCTTATGTTAGCAAGGGCTGTAAAACCCGTAACATTAACACCAATGATTCTTTTTGCCAGTTCAAAATCAAGGCCTGGGTCCTTGCTACCAGTGCCAGAATTCAGAACAATTAAATCAACAGGTCCCCCCCATTTGGACGTCATTAATTTAATCAAATATTCAAAATTATCTATTGCAGTATCAACATCTAGTAGGTCCATATGACAAACTAGAACACGATCACTATGTTGTTGTTTTATTTGATCAAGTAGCTCTGTTCGACGGGCAGCGATGCCCACATTGATGCCATCATCCAGAAGTTGTAGGGCCATTTCTCTGCCAATGCCACTACTTGCTCCGATAATGATGGCGTTTTTGATTTGCTTATTCATTTATATTGTTCTCCCGCTATTTCCTACTAATGAAATCTAATCTATTGATTTAAACATTTTGTTGTGAGGTATACCCACCTCTACAAAGGGTTCACCTTCAACCACATAACCAAGATGTTCATAGAAATCAACGACAACTTTTCTTGCATGGAGGTCAATTTCCTTATAACCATTTTCCTTGGCATAGGTCTCTGCGTGACTAATTAGTTTTCTACCTATTCCTTTGTCCCTATAAGTTTCTGCAACAGCAAGCTGACGCATTTTGAGTATATCATCATTCACCTTGGTCATAATCATAATCCCAACCAATTGGGACCCTACAAAGGCGCCAATATGTTGATCATCCTTCTCTTTACTAAGATCCTCATCAAAAAGATGGAGGCCAAGCGGTACACGTAGCACTGCGTCTCTTAGCAACAGCGACGTCTGATAGTCTTTTGAATGGTATCTGATTTCTCTAATCTGAGTACTTTTCATTGTCAGTTCCTATCCTGTCCATTTATTGAGTGACTTTAGTCATAAATCTATTTTATACTATATTGAAATGTTAAGCCACAAAATTGTTGAACAATTTCTTATGATATACAAAAAACAGCCAACCAAACCCTCTAAGGCCTGACTAGCTGTTTCATCATTTAATGCTCTATTAGTAGTTCTTACCTGCACTCATTACATGGCTTGGATCAAATGCGTGACAAGGTGTCACTCCGAATACCATTCCACACTCTGGACAAGCATCAACGAATTTCTCCATATCAAATGTTTGACCACATTCACACTCCATACGAAGTGGTACTGGCATAAACTGCTCCGAGAATCCCATCATTCTAACTTTATCAACAACTTGCTTACCACTTTCAAAACTTCCTGAACATCCGTCATGCATTACTTATTCCTCCTATATGACAATAATCATTATTATATTAGTTACACATATGTGCCAAACATATCATCTGTTATAATCTGTCCTGCACGTAAATTGGCTCTTAATGTATGAACAATCTTATCCAGCTTCTCAAGCTCTGATAAAACTGATTTTTCCTCTTCACCTGTAGACATAACCTTGGCAATACCACCATTTTTTATAACAATACGTTTATCAGCCATCAAAGCTAACGTTGGGTCATGGGTTGCCATAAGGACGATTTTGTCACTACTTACCAACAGCTTCAAGGCTTTCTTACGGTCAATACCTGCATTCTCAATCTCATCTATTAAGACAATGGGCGATGTAGAAAGGATTGCTGTATCTGCTATCATTAGTGCCCTTGACTGCCCTCCGCTTAGTGATGTAACAGGTGTTGACAGTTCAAATTTCTCTCCAGCAAGTTGATTGGCTGCTTCAACAATTTTGCCTATGACTTGTTCTTCATTTTCAACCATTCTACTTTTGGCATGAAGCTCAAGAAACTCTTCAACAGTTAGGTCCATGACAAAGTTCATGTTCTGTGAGAGTTGAGCGACCAACTTATTGGACGAAGAAAAACGCCACTTGGTGTCTGCTACTTCACCATTAATTAGAATACCTCTTTTGGTAGGTGTGTCATAATTGGCAGTCCATTCAATATCTGCTAGGAGTCGGCTTTTACCTGACCCTGTCGGTCCGACAATTGAGACAATATCACCGTTATTAATTGTAATCGAATCAAAGTTCTCCATGTCACCAGATTTGTCCTGGCCAGCAAGTATTGTTAAAGAATCGATTGAAGCTTCCTCTTTGACACCAAGAAAACTTAGCATCTGATGTATATAAGCCTCAAGATCCTCTTCAATCTTATCAATGTCTATAGCCCATTCTTCTTTTTCTTCCTCATCAAAGTGTCCAAGATAAGCGTCAAGCGTTGTGGACTCATAACCTGTATAATCTAATTTGTTGTTCTCAAAATAAGTTAATGTAAAGGGGGGGTATTTACCCAATATTTCTTCAATGGTCATACCCTTTAATATTTCTCTATTGATCATTGTCTTGCCTCCGGTTTATTTGTCATGTCCATTTTGCGAACATTACCCATCTGATAATCTTCGCCAATTCGTGTTTCGCCGAGGCAATAAGAGCAAAGTGCTGAAGGCATTGAGAACTTAAGTTGCTTGCCTTTGACAGTCTCAACGTCTTGTTTTTCATCATATAACAATGTACTAAGCTCAAATGCACCTTGACCTGTAAGACCATTAATGTGCATTACCACAGCTTTAGCATTAACTGAACTAACCTTTGACGCGAACACTTCCCGCTCTGCTTGAGATACAATATCACCTTTTGTAATGACAACAATGTCAGCGGATTTGAGCATTGGTCCAATCTTCTTAGGTGTATTAATACCACTTAGGTTATCAATAACACACACTGCTTGAATCTCTTTAATATAAGGTGAACATCTATTACATAGACCTGCACTTTCAGTAATCAGTAAATCAAGTTCAAGACCTCGTCCCCCCACTGGACAACTTCCTCAATATTGCTTACAAAGAAATGATCAGGACACAAAGCACCTGACAAACCTTTTTTTTACAGGCACGCCAGCTTTTTCATATAGTATATCGTCGTCTGTGTATAAACAGTCAAACTTTACAACCCCCCCTACTTTTAAACCTCTATCTTGAATTGCATTGATTGTTTTTAGAATAATGGACGTTTTCCCTGAGGAAGGTGGCCCAGATATGGTTACTAAATTCATTGTAATCTCCAATCTATAATTACTAATCTCTTATTACTAATCCAATACTGAATCGTGGAATATTTTCTCCAGTTCCTTTATTAATGGGCCCATATTAACAGAATTGATGTAATCCCATCCAAGCCACAAATATTTTTTTATCTTCACTAATCATATTGTCTACTTCTGGATGAACACTTGGGAACATTCCTTGATGTGATAGAATTTCTCCTATTTCTTTTGAAGCAAAAAAAATCAACAACATCTTGAAGTTCTTCTTGCTCATCTGCTTTACTCAACATAAAAATCGGACTAATAATAGCGCCATCTCTTGGCCAAACAGCAGCCATTGGCCCACCATGTTTTGTCATCTTAGTGAAGAAATATGGCATGATTGTCACAACTGGTCTTGAAGCTTTTTTTGTATGTGATTTTACCATTTCTGAGGGATGCATACTTCTTAACAAACTTTTTCCAAGTTTGTTTACCCCCCCTTCTTCACCATATGTTTTGTAGATATTAAGGAGAATTGCATTGAATAAATCAAAGTCACCGATAGGCAAAGAAACAGCATTCTCAAATTCTGGCTCCAGTATGTCTGCCCAACTCATTGGCATCTTACGATCACCTAATTCTTCTGTGTTCACAAGAAATACAGCTGGTACAACAGCCAACATCGAGTATTGGCCAGCTGGGTCTTTTAATGACATCTTCTCATTGTTGAAATCCTTATTATAAGCATCTATATTGGTGAAATCCTTAAATGCCCCCCCTTGGTCCTTATATTTTCCAATTAAGTGCTTATCAAAAAACAAATCAAAGCCTGCTGAAATAAATAAATCAGAAAGAACGTCAGCTGATTCTGATTTCTCAATATTTTCAACCAACCAATCAACACCCATAGAGGCAGCCTTCAGTTCATAATCAAGGTCTTCTTTGAATTGCTTGTCCTTAGTATCTAGCCAACCTTCAAATCCTTCGAGTAAAGGAATTTTCACAGGACATGGTAATATACCATCAATCCTAATTTTAGCATCTGTCTTTTTCTCTTTTGCAGCGAGAGACGCATCAATAGACTCTCTATTATCTTGGATGGCTTGAACAAGTCTATCTTCAAATGTCTTCACATTTACTTGTTTCATCTGCAATGCCATTTCAAGTGAAATATTCTTACCAAGGCTTTCTCTCATGACCTTATCTTTCATTTGATCAAGCCCGACATTTATTAGTAAATCTATAGCTTCATCGTATTTCTCAGTTATGTCAAAAACCGTATCTTTTATATCAAAATAAGTATTCATACTAATCTCCTTATTGCTTTCATATCTATGTGGTCTCTTCATTCAATCCCATCTTAATAACATTATATGACTTGAGCTCTTATTTTTCTGTATCATAGGTTACCAGCATAAGTAGATTTGGTGAAAAAGAGCTTACTTTGCTACAACAATCAGTGGCAAATGCTGACCGTCATAGATATCTTCTTTATAATTCTTATATAGCGTTACGTCCGAGAAGCCAGCATCATCAAGCCAACCTAATACTTGTTCTTTCATAATTGGGTATAGTGGTATAGAATTCTCAAGTTGTTTACCACTTTCCTTTATTGTAAGGATTGTTTTAAAGTCAATGGAGTCCTTGTCACCCAACCTATAGTATCTGTCAAATCTTATCACATCGTTATCAATCTCAGGTAAGGATGTGATTTTATTCTCATACACATAATCGTAATTGAGAATTTGCAAAACAAAGGTCCCCCCCTTGTCATTTAAATGACCCTTAACTTGTCTGAAAACACTAGGCACATTCTCTGACCCAACATGTACTAGGGTATTACCAAAACATGTAATTAAGTCAAAGGAGTCTCCCTTGTATAATTTATCAATCTCTAGCATATTGCCTTGTTTAACCTGGAGATTGTTATATTTGTAGAACATATTGGCCCTATCTACCATGCTTCATCTAAATCAAAACCATTCACTTTATCCAAATGTTTTGCCATGCGCCCACACAATGCCCCCCCCGTCGCACAACCTATATCTAAGAGGCTCTTATAACTATTGCCTTGAATGATTGATTCTATCCACTTTGCCTTTACATCCTTGAGTGGAAATATGGCTCATAGTATTTAACTATTTCACTGTAAAATGACATAATTACTCCTTTCGATTTCTGCATTTTATACTATAACGTAATAGATATGTTTCTCATCTATTTTTGTACTATACTACAAGTAGACCATTACCACAATATTGTTTGATATAAAGATAATCCTGGTTCTGCTTATTTAGTATTTTGGACATAAGGGCAAACTCAAAGTTCTAATTAACAACAATGACAGAAAAAAAAAGCAAAACCTAACGGTTTCTGCCTCTTCTTCTTGTTTTCATACGTATATTCCTTTGACCCATATAGGTCATTATTAACCTAATTCCAAGAACTAATGATAAGGCACCCATTCCAATGAATCCACCCCCCCATATGAGTGTCCAATTAGAATTTGATGTATCAAACATTGTATAAATAACTTCTTTCCAGACAGGTAATTCGAAATAAATTGCAAACAAGTCAAATACTACATAAGCTCCACCCAGCAAGTATAGGTATCTCCACCAGAAGTTATAGCGACGGTTTCTAACAAAAGCTATAAATCCTCCAAGACATAGTAGCATCATTATAGCTAGTAAAATGAAATAAATAATACCTCTACTCTGTAAGACACTTAGCCAGAACTTAGCATAACTGGAACGCTCTACAAGGGCCCATATTCTGTGAAGATGAAATACACCAAAAAACATATAAAAAAACAATATCAAATATAAAAACTCGCTTACGACTTTTCATTACCTTCCCCCCCTCCAAAAACCGTATATTATATAATGTTAAAAACACTTCACTTATGCTTCTCAAGTCTGTATAGTCTATCTTGGTCAAGTATCTTGCGACCATCTATATAATCATAGCCAAACTTTTTATAAAACTCACATGCTGTAATGGAAGAATGTATCTCAACCCTCTTTGCACATGTAAAATAGACATCTTGCTCTAATGCCCTCATAATAAGGCTGCCAACACCTTTGCCCTGACAGTTAGGTGAGACAAAGATTGAGACAAGTTCACTGACATCATCCTCATTATTAAGACTTGTAATTGCACCACATCCTATGACATTATCCTTGATATTAGCCACATACATGTGAGAATCAGAAGCTATTTGATTCACTTTATCCGGTGAGTAGAACTTTGCTAAGTCAACCATTTCCTCTTTGGAATAATCTCTTATGTTGACTTCCATGAAATTTTGTCTCATAAGTTTGGATATGGCAATGGCATCCGCTTTAATATATTGTCTAATCTCTATATCCATTCTGCCTCCCCCCCGCTTATAATTCCTACTACATCTTATTAATATCAAAGACCTTCAATAATAGGTAACTTGTAGGCTTGTAAAGTATTAACAAAATCAAAAAGAATATAAAATACCCATTCCCTAACAATACCAAAATCAAATCAGAGATTGAACCTTTTAACAATGGTTCATCAGCACCAGAAATAATGGCAATACTAGCTGCTTGATTAGGTGAAATCCATGATGATACTAAATTGATGCTAGTCTAATACCATATACGCCATACTCTGCAATCTTATTACTAATATACAATACCAGTGTTAGTGCTACACATACTACAAGGTGATACTTTAAAGTCCATTTGTTAATTAAAATCATTGAAACTCCTTTTTCCTATGAATGTTTTTCCTAATAGAAATCATACCATTTACTTATAATAGATTCAAGTAGATTGCACTATATTACAATGATCTAAATCAGCTGATTTAGCAAGAAAATGCTAGCAAATAGTGTTTTCACACAATTTACTAGCACTCATAACTTACACCTATTTTTCGTACAAAATATTTTCTATAAGCCTATCGTTGTATCAAGACTGCTCTTGTAAGTGCCGCTTCCACATTACTAAGTGCAAGAGGTAGTGCAATCAACTCATAGTCACCTTCTGTTACATCACCAAGCCTTAATCCTTCAAGAATGATAATGTGTTTCTCCATCAAACTAAGATGGGTTCTATGACTTGGTTGATCTCTTTCAATGCCAAGTGCATCAATTCCAACACCATTGATACCGATATCAGCCAGATACTCAGCACCGTCAATTGCTAAGGATATCCACTCCATATTAAAAAAATCCTCTGTTGAATTTCTTGTTTTTAGAAGTATGAAATCACCTTTCTCAATAGCCTTGGTCTCAAGGTCTGCTTTACTAATTTTACCAACAACATTTGTAAAATCGAGTACTTTTGCCCTAGAAACAAATCTCTCTAAGTCGTAGACTTCCATTGTTTCTCCACCAGGCTTCATATGCAAAGGTGCATCAATATGTGTACCTGTATGAAGATTCAATCGAATATCTGTCTCATAATGTGAACTATTATCATGGTTGGCAATGTTGTCAAATACAGGTTTGTTAGGATTGTTTTTGTAAGTCACTATCTTTTCAGATATTGGCATTGATATGTCATATAGTTTCATATATTACCTCCATAGAAGTCACCTCTTAGGTCTTCAAGTTGCCACCACTGACGTCCATCCTTTTCAAGAAGGTCATGTGATTCCTTTGGCCCTGTTGAACCCATTATATAATTCGTCATGTATGTCTTCTTGTCTTCTGAAGCCTTGGTAAGATCTGAAACAAGTTGCCACGCACTTTCCACTTCATCCCACCTAGTAAAGAGCGTTGCATCACCATTCATAATATCGAGTAGAAGACGTTCATATGCTTCTGGCGACTTATAATAGATATTACAGGATTGACAGTAATCCATACTCACAGTCATAAGGCTATTATCACTTCTAGGCTCTTTAGTGTTAATTCTAAAGTAAACCCCCCCTTCTTCCGGTTGAATCTTAATAACTAGAAGATTTGGTTTTGCCCCCCTGTGAACTCGCTACAACAAGTATCTACTTTGAATTCAATGATAACTTCAGCCTCTCTACCATCTAAGGCTTTACCTGTTCTCAGATAGAAGGGAACCCCCCCTTCCCATCTTGGTGCATCTACTTCACATTTCATTGCAACGAAGGTCTCAGTTACAGAGTCTGGATCAACTTTCACTTCACCTGTATAACCATTATACTGGCCAAATATGAGGTCTCGTTCTTTAAGATTCTTATTGATTCTAAGATTCTTGATAACCTTGACTTTCTCATCTCTAACATGTGTTGTGTCAAAGCTACTTGGTGGCTCCATAGCGACCAAGGCCAAAATCTGAAGCAAGTGATTCTGAACCATATCCCTTAATGCCCCCCTGATGTATCATAATAGCCACCACGTTCTTGTACCCCCCCCACACTTTCCTTAACAGAAATCTGCACATTATCAATAGAATCTTTGTTCCATACCGCACTGAATATTTGATTTGAAAATCTAACCATATTGATGTTCTGAATCATTTCCTTGCCCAGATAATGATCTATACGGTAGATATTGTCTTCTCCAAATATGCTAGATATAGTGTTATTGATTTTTCTTGCAGACTCAAGGTCATAGCCAAATGGCTTCTCAAATACAGCTCTGTAGAAGCCACCTGTATCAAGCAACCCCCCCTTTTCTTTCAGTTGCTCAGAAATAAAAGGAAAGTCCATTGGTGATGTGGCCAAATAAAATATCCGATTACCAGACCATTATGATCTGCATCTGTTTGATTCATATAGTTATTAAGGTCCTTGTAGTGGTCTTTATTCTGAAAATCCATCTGAAAGTAGTGAATCAGAACACTAAACTTTTGATAAATAGCCTCATCAAAATCTTTAACCTTATTCATTAAAACTTCGTGGAACTCCTCACGGTAACTCTCTGATGTCTTATCTCTTCGTCCTATCGCTACAATAGAAACATTGTCTTTCATCCTGCCTTCAACATATAACTGGTAATATGCAGGTATCAACTTATTGTAAGTTAGATTCCCTGTCCCACCAAATATAGTGAAGATTAAGCCATTGTCACTCATGGTCATCACTAACCTTTCACATGAAGTTTATGTCCGCCAAACTCATTTCGCTGTGCTGCCACAACACGGTCTGAGAATTTTTGCTTGTCTTTTGATGCGTTTCTAACAAATAATGAATTGGCAATGACTGGTGCAGATACACCAAGTCGAAGAGCCTCTTCTACTGTCCATAGACCTTCTCCATTAGAATCAATCTCTGGAATAATATTACTTAGTGTATCACCGTTATGTTCAAATGCTTGTTTGGTCATTTGCATTAAGTAGCCTGTAATTATTGAACCATGGTTCCAAACATTTGCTACTTTTTCAAAATCTAAGTCAAATTCAGATTGATTGAGAATCTCTAGTCCTTCACCTATGGCTTGCATCATTCCATACTCAATACCATTATGGACCATTTTCACGTAATGTCCTGAACCTCTACGTCCACAGTGTAGGTAACCTTCTTCTACGTTAAGGACTTTTAGATATGGTTCAATAACTTTGATGGCATCATCATGACCTCCAACCATCATGCAGGCACCATTACGTGCACCATCAGTACCACCAGATGTCCCAGCATCAACAAAATGAATGCCTTTTTCCTCAAGAGCATCACCTCTACTAAGAGTGTCACTAAATCTAGAGTTACCTCCATCCACAATTATGTCTCCTGGTGATAATAGTGGGGGGGTTACTGTTTCAAGAATAGCTTCTGTTGCTCTTCCTGCTGTAACCATTATCCACACAACTTTTGGTGATTCAAGTGCATCAACCATAGATTCTATGCTATCAAATACCTTTACATTCTCTTTTGCAATTCTCTCTCTTGGCTCTACGCTTCGATTATAAACACCAAAATCAAGTCCTTGATCTCTCATGTTAAGCGCCAAATTATAGCCCATTTTACCTAGGCCAATTAATCCTATTTTCATACTGTGTACCTCCTGATTAACATCAATCTTAATTGCTAATTAAATGGTTTCATCCCCCCCGAAAAAAAATCATATATTATAACGTTCACACCTATTTATATTTGCATTTGCTAATATTATAGCACACGATTGAATTTTGTAAACGATAATTTTTATCATTTGCTAATTATTTTCATTAATCTTTTTTTTAACAATATTTTACGATAACTTTGTACAAAAAAAACCACCTTCAATTACTTGAAAGTGGTTACTTTATTAACATTATTATGCTCTACGTAGAATTTTTCTATAAAGACTAACACCAAATTCAACTGTTCTGTCTTTGGTACGTCTTGCTCCTGGAACAACCGTATTAACTGTAAAAGGCACAACTCTTTTGACTTGCCCTGGTACTTTGGTTGGCAACATCAGAACATCTTGTCCTTTGCTAAGGAAATAAGATTGTCTAGATTGAGATACACCAGTAGCACACCACATTGCAAAGTGCTCACAATTATTTTTGTTTATGCTATAAGGTATTGGTGCTTCTCCAAGGGCTTCATAAGCCCTTTCAACAATCTCTTCACGGCTGAGTCTTGAGCTCTTTGGAAGCTGTAAAATGGATACCTCACCACCTGCCAAGAATTCTGACATAGGTACTTTCTTGATGGTTGCAAGTTTTCTTTTGTGATAAGCAGTTGAATGAAAATGAATGACATTGCCATTCTCAACTTCAATACCATAGTGGCGGTATCTACCAAGTCTGTAGATTAGTTTATCAATCAGTCTTGTATCTTCATTACATCGTATTTTAATTGATTTGAACAGCATAGGTGTTCTTTGTACAAATACTATATCTCCAAACATAATGGGTATTCCTTCCACACAGCGTTTCACACCATGATAACAAAGCTTTTACTCTTACTTTACTTTAACCTTGAAAGCGTTTTCTGTCAAGTAAAGTCTCACCATACATTATCTTAAAATTACAGTATTTTCTTCTATGGCCACTTCAACTTCTTGTCCATCCTTGATATCACCTTTGATATAAGCTTCTGCAAGCTCATCTTCAATGTACTGTTGTATGGCTCTACGTAGTGGTCTAGCACCAAACTGAGGATCATAACCCTTCTTAAGAACAAAAGCTTTTACCTCATCACTAACAAGTAAGGTAATATCCTTCTCTTTTGCTGTTATCATTACATCTTTTAGCATTAACTCAACTATCTGTTTAAGCTCATTATCATCAAGAGAAGTAAATACGATTGTATCATCAATTCGGTTCATAAATTCAGGTCTGAAGATTGCTTTTAAGGCATCATTAGACTTATTCTGTAAGGTTTCATAGCCCGTGTTACCAAAGCCAACGCCATCAGCTTTAGTATTAGTTCCAGCATTGGAGGTCATAATAATAACGGTGTTTTCGAAGTTTACAGTTCTACCTTGGCCATCTGTCAAACGTCCATCTTCAAGAATCTGAAGAAGCAAGTTGAACACATCTGGATGGGCTTTTTCAATCTCATCAAGAAGTAAAACAGAGTATGGTCTTCTTCTAACTTTTTCAGTTAACTGCCCAGCTTGGTCATATCCAACGTAACCTGGAGGTGCCCCCCCAATTAATTTAGATACTGTATGTTTTTCCATGAACTCTGACATATCAAAACGAACCAATGCATCCTCATTACCAAACATCTCACTAGCTAAGGCTTTGGTCAACTCAGTCTTACCTACGCCAGTTGGACCAACAAATATAAATGATGCTGGTTTTTTACGACGCTTAAAGCCGGACCTACTTCTTCGAATCGCTCTTGCTAACTTGCTAACGGCTTCATTTTGCCCAATGACTCTTCTGTGAAGACGCTCTTCAAGATTTATGAGCTTAAAGGCTTCATCTTCTGCAATGGACTGAACCGGAATCTTAGTCCATGCTTCAATAACATATGCTATATCTTCATCAGTAATAGAAACATTCTCACATTCTTTTTCAATGGCTTCTATCTTTGAATTAAGCCTTAGTTCCTCTACTTTACAATCAGCCGCATGTTCATAATCATCACTTGCCGCAGCTTCTTCTTTTTCTGATACAACTTTTTGAAGTTCATTTTTTTAGGGCTTCAAGTTCTACCAGACCTTCATTCAATAAGTTTGCTCTTGAACCTGCTTCATCAATAACATCAATGGCTTTGTCAGGTAAGAATCTATCATGAATGTAACGTTCTGACATCCTTACTGCAGTCTCAATAACTTGATCGTTAATGTGGACTTTATGATAGTCTTCATAATAATCCTTTATGCCTTTTAGAATCTCTATTGAATCTTCAACTGAAGGTTCATCGACAATAACAGGTTGGAATCTTCTTTCAAGTGCAGAATCCTTTTCAATATGCTTACGGTATTCTTCGAGAGTTGTTGCGCCAACAATCTGAACTTCACCTCTTGCTAGTGCTGGCTTCAGAATGTTTGCAGCATTCATTGTGCCACCCTCCGCTTCGCCTGCGCCAACAATACTATGTACTTCATCTATAACAAGAATGATATTCCCTTCTTGAGTTGCTTCCTTAAGGATTGCTTTCATTCTAGATTCGAATTGGCCTCTAAACTGTGTTCCAGCAACAACAGCTGTCAAATCTAGTAAATAGACTTCTACGTTAAGAAGTTTTGTCGGTACTTGACCTTCGACAATACGAACAGCCAGACCTTCTGCAATAGCTGTTTTACCAACACCTGGTTCTCCAATAAGGACTGGGTTATTCTTGGTCCTTCTATTGAGGATTTGAATAACTCTGTCAATTTCCCTATGTCGACCAATAATTCTATCCACTTCTTTTTTCTGAGCTTTTTCATTTAAGTTAATGCCAAAGTTATCAAGGTTTTTACGTTTTGGTCTTTTGGGGGGGCCTGACTTAACCTTTGTTTTAACATTCTTCTCACTTGAAGCATCTGAACCACTAAATTGCCTCTCGCCTTCGCTTCCGCTTAGCTTCACTGAGTCTACATCTTCTTCATCATCGTCAGTACTGCCACCGGCCATAGCATTTCCAAATAAGTTTGCAAATTGGTTGCCACCTTCACCGTCTTGATTCATAAAGCTTTCAGTTAATTGATCCATATCCACATCTTCAAACAACTCAGACATCTGTTCATTAATGTTATTAAACTCATCTTGTGACATCCCCCCCGTTTGTTGTAAGATTGCATCTAGTGGTGCAAGACCCTGCTTTTGTGCACAAGGTAAACATAAACCTTCTCTTATAGGTTGTCCATTTTCCATCTTAGTTATAAATACGATGGCTGTATTTTCATGACATGAACTACATTTCATATTATCAACTCCATTTTTTTGTCTATATCCATACCTTCTATTAAGGTAACTATAAATTAGCACATCAAGTCATATAAGTCTATACATAGATTAAAAGTATAATAAAGTTCTAATAGATTATTAACAATTTGTTCAAATTATACCTAACCTCTTATATTACATGATTTAAGGGTTAATCTGAACCTATGTTTTGCCGATAAAATTAATAAGGATAACCAGACCTATGGATGGGTCATGCAGTTTTTGTTCAAGGAGGAATTATTATGAATAATATCACTACACAAAACACATTAAATGTTAATTACTCTAGTCAAGAGGCATATATAAAAAAATGAGAATGGTGAAGCTTACACAAAGAAAGAAGCACTATCCATAAGTGCCACTTCATCTGCTGTCTTTGAAAAATCAGAGAAACAATCAAAAGTTACTTATAAGCCAGACATGGAGAAAGTTCTTGCTATGAAAGAAGAAACTGACCAAAGACTTGTTGACTTATTCAGAAATACTGTTAAAAAAGGTACTTTAAGACAACTTGGTGGTCTTAGGGGGGGATTTATTCAAAGATTCAGAGGCGCTATTGAAGACGGCGACCTTAAGTCAGTGATAGAACTTGAAGCTAAAGAAAGCGTTGAAATTGAGTTTGAAATCACTGATGAAGCTATTGCTAAAGCTCAAGAAGATGTTGCACCAGGTGGATACTGGAGTGCAGAGTCAACTTCTGATAGATTCCTTGAATTTGCTATTGCATTGTCAGGTGATGATCCAAGCAAAGCCAATATGTTACTTGATGCGGTTAAAGAAGGTTATAAGTTGGCAGAAGAAATCTGGGGGGGTGGAGAATTACCTGAACTAAGCCAAAATACATTACAGATGACAATTGATAAATTTGAAGCATGGCGTGATGGTGTTGAATCACTTCCATCTGAAGGACAGGTAGAAACTGTAACTGATGAAGTACATTAATTTCTTATACAAAGCAACTATCATATCACTACTACATAGATAAGGAGCACCGTGGAAACGGTGTTTCTTTTTCTGTTATAAGCAATTTCACCACAAGATTTTTAATGTATCATAAGAATTTTAATGTACTATATAGCGACACGCCATAATATTAACACAAGATTACAAAGGAAATGGAGAATTGATATGGCAAGTGAATTTGTTAACCAACTACTAGGTAAAATGACACTCAAAGAAAAAAATTGGGCAGATGATTCAAATACATCCCTACATCTACGATCATATAAAGGGCAATAATTCATCCACAGTTTTTATGACTGGACCTACAGGTGACTTAGCCTTCACCACTGAGGATTTATACAATATGGGGGGGTCTATCCTTACAGTTCAAAATCCAAAGCAAGTAAGAGCTATTCAAAAAGAATATGTAGATAATCATCGTCTAGGTATCCCCCCCCTACTCTTTATGTATGATATTATTCATGGTTACAAAACTATTTTTCCCATTAACTTAGGTCTTAGTGCTTCTTGGGATCCAAGCTTAGTTGAGGCCAGTTCAAGAGTTGCGTCAATAGAAGGTTCTCTTGCTGGTCATCATGTTACCTTTGCACCAATGTGCGATTTGGTTAGAGACCCTAGATGGGGGGGCCGAGTTATGGAGAGTCCTGGTGAAGATGCCTACCTTAATGGTCTTATGGTTGCTGCCACTGTTAAAGGTTTTCAACAAGACTCGCTTGAAACAGACCACTCAATGGTTGCATGTACCAAACATTTTGCAGCCTATGGTGCAGTCGAAGGAGGTCGTGACTACAATACAGTAGATATTTCAGACAGATGGCTACGTGAATACTACCTCCCTGGTTACAAATCAGCCCTAGATGCTGGTTCAAAAATGGTCATGACTTCTTTTAACATATTTGATGGTATTCCAGCCACAGTAAATGACTACCTTATGAACGATATTCTTCGCCAGGAATGGGAATTTGACCATATACTAATATCTGATTGGCAAGCACCTTTTGAGGCAATGGTCCATGGTGCATGTGAGGACGAACAAGATTGCTGCATCAAAACTATTGACGCTCAGTTGGATATCGAGATGGTTTCTCCTATATACTTTAACAACCTTGAATCATTGGTAAAAGATGGGACAATCTCTGAAACACTAATTGATAAATCTGTTACAAGAATACTATCACTCAAAGAAGAACTTGGCCTTTTTGATAATCCCTTCCGTGACCTAGACGAGGAAAAAGTGAACGACATATTCTTGTGCGATGAACATAGAGCATTGGCCAAAGAAGCTGCAATCAAATCGAGCGTCCTTCTAAAAAATGATGGCACCCTCCCTTTTTCTAAAGATGTAAAAACAATTGCCATTATTGGACCACATGCTGACAACCAAGAAATACTTGGTTGGTGGGAAGCCATGGGTGATACCAATGATGCGATTTCATTGGCAAGTGGTATTAAGAGTAAGCTTGGTGCCACAACTAAGATAGTAACAGCCAATGGTTGCGATATACGTAAACCACTTTCAGACAATCCAGATGAACTAATCAAGGCAATTGAACTAGCAGAGTCAGCTGACATAGTGATTCTAGCACTTGGTGAGTCTCAAGATATGTCTGGTGAAGCTGGCAATCGTACAAATATTGATGTACCTGGTGATCAACAAATCCTAGCCAAGAAGATACTTGAACAAGGTAAACCCACAGCAATGGTTCTCTTTAGTGGCCGCCCATTAACACTTGATTGGTTCGACCATCACATGCCAGCCATACTTAATGTATGTTTCCTGGAACAGAAGGTGGTAACGCTATTGCTGACCTTCTCTTTGGTGATGCTGTACCCAGTGGAAAACTTACAATGACTTTCCCAAGACATGGAGGGCAAATCCCTGTCTACTACAATCATTTTAGAACTGGACGTCCAGCGGTTGACAATAATTATGAGTATGGCAAACCCTATGAGATACGTTCACGTTTTGAGAGCACTTATTTGGACATGCCAAATGCACCTTTATATGCTTTTGGTCACGGCCTCAGTTATACCACCTTTGAATATGATTCTTTCAATCTAAGTGAAACAACTTTAAGAGAAAATTCAACCATAATAGCAACTATAAATATTACTAATACAGGTTCTTATAGTGGCGAAGAAATTGTCCAATTATACATCCAAGACATGACCGGTTCAGTAGTTAGACCATTACTTGAACTCAAAGGTTTTGAGAAAATATCTCTTGAACCAAAAGAAACAAAGCAAGTTTCCTTCAAGATTGAAGAAACCATGCTTCGCTTCCATACTAAATCTATGCAATTTAAGTCTGAAAAGGGAACTTTTAAGGTCCATATTGGTCCATCTTCTGATAATTTACAGTCACTTGGATTCAAGCTAATCTAGTAGTGATGTTACTGGGAGCTCTACCAGTAGAGCTTCCAGTCCATCTTTAGTCGAACTAGGGCTTCCATAAAGTAATAATCACCCCCCCAGATAGTCATTTCATTAACACCGTTACCACCAGGCTTAGAATATACGCCTTCAAATAATAGGCCGTTGGCAGTATCCGATTCAAATGTTGTATAATTATTAATCAGAGATTCCATCATCTCCATTGCAACCAATTCGTATTTTTTCTTCAGAGCCTCATCATCAAGATACTTAATCATTTCAAGAATACCACATGCAGCTATAGAAGCTGATGATGTGTCTCGCTCTTCACTACCAGATGTAAAACAAAGATCCCAGTAAGCCACCTTATCTTCTGGCAGATGATCAATGAAGTAATCCGTTACTTTTATGAACTCTTCAATAAACTCTGGATCTTTTGTATATTTGTAGCATAGGGCAAAACCATAAACACCCCCCCATGCTTGTCCTCTTGACCAGCAGGAATCATCTGCATACCCTTGATGTGTTACACCTTTTGTCGGTTCACCTGTTTGAGGATCAAAATAGTAAGTGTGGTAAGTTGAGTTATCATCTCTTATAATGACATTTCTAGCAGTATGTGCATGATTAGTTGCTACTTTTGCATACTTGCAATCTCCAGTAACTTCAGAAGCCCAAAACAATAGTGGAAGATTCATATAGCAATCAATAATCAGTCTATACATGTTAGGATCATTGATATCTCCCCCCCATGCTTGGATAAACTCACCTTTTTCTTTGTAGCGCAACATTAACTCGTCAGCTGCATCAATAGCAACTTGTTTAGCCGACGCATTGCCAGTTATTTTATAGTCTGCCACAGCAGATAATGTGTAAAGGAAACCTAAATCATGAGTATCTGTTGCTAACTTCTCATCAATTCTCTTCTTATAACTTGCAGTATGGTGTCTTCCAAGTTCTAAATACTTGTCATCCTTTGTTAGTTCATAAGCTAACCATACCATGCCAGTCCAAAAACTCTGAGTCCAGTCACAGTCATTTCCATGACCCCCCCCATAAACATTTCCAATACTTGCTGGCATTGGGAATATATCTCTAAATGTTACTAGATTCTTATCAACTTTACTTAAAACTGCTTGTAGGCTTTCATCAATTAATGATTTGTTCAATGTTTTAATTTCCATAAATCCTCCTTCTGTTCTAGTGATATTCTCATTATACAATTGATTATTCGCTTATTATCATGGTATAATCAATAAAAATATGCAATTATTGGGGGGGTGACTTATGTCAAATTATGTGGATCAAGGCCTTGAAGCAATTTATATCAAACATCAAATATCTACTGAGTGGTCTATGTCAAAGTATCATCATCATGACCAATATGAGCTTAATTTATCCATATCTGGAGGCCATCGCTTCTTTATCAATGATAAGGTCTATGAAGCAGAGCCTGGAGATATGTTCATATTTGGCGTCAACGACTTACATAAAAACATAGTACCAAAGGGTCTAAAATATGAACGATATTTGATTTTCCTCAAACCCTCATCCATAGTATCATTAGGCACATCTTTTGTCCCCCCCATACTTAATATATTTGAGGACAAAGAACATCCAAAACATATTAGGCTAAACAAACAACAACTTATAGAAATAAGGGCCTTATTAGATCAAACCATCTATCATTATTCTTCTACATTCAAAGGAGACCAGAACTACATTACCATTAAACTTGCTGAAATCTTAATGACCATTGGCAAGTATCTTAGTACCAATACACCAGTGTCCTCCTACGATGCTAGTATAGGTTTTCAAAAAAAATAAAACCAATCATTGACCATATTGTTGTAAATCTTGAAGGTGATTTGTCACTTGATACCTTATCCTCCACATTTTTTTTACCAATAAATACTATCTCTGTGAATCATTCAAAAAAGAGACTGGCTTTACCATTAATCAATACATTACACAGCTGCGATTAATGAAAGCGAAGTCTCTTCTCAAATCAGGGTTATTGGTATCCCAAGTTGCACTACAAGTTGGTTACCAAAATGAATCCCACTTTATTAGATTGTTCAAAAAAAACATCTGGGTATCACGCCTAAGCAATACGCCAAATCATGATTCCTCTAGTTCTTCAACAAGATGTGTTCTAACCAAACTGGCTATCAACGCTCCAATTATAGGAGCGACAATTTAAGGTATAACTTTATTGCCAACTAATTTCTTAGCACTATAGAATGCTATTGCAACAGCTGGGTTTAAACGAGCCCAGATATGTTACCAAATGAATAAATCATTACAACTACAATGAAACCAAAAGTTACATCAAAACTTTCCATTTTGAGAATAACAAGGGATACAAACCAAACCCAAGCAAACTAACAATTGCATACCTTATTAGATCAAAAACCATATGATGTGGGAAAACAACCTTTAATACAGACTTTATTAATATAAGAATTAGTACACCAATTATAAATCTTATAATCTTTTTGCTTAGTCTTGATTCAGTGGAAAAATTTACATACATTTCTTCTATATAGCAAGCTATGGCAAAACCAATTAATAAACCAAGCGACTTATAGTAATCCTCAGAACCAATAAATGAAAGTAATAAAATCCCTGCCCCCCCTACACCAGCAAAATAAATAGAAAGAGCTTTCTTGTGCTTATAGACAACAAAAAATACAGTGGTAGCAATTAGAACACCTATAACCCACGCAGATATAACATCTTTTGGATAATGGACACCTAGATAAACTCTAGACAAACCAACTACAAAAATAATGGCAGCACATAAGCTCTTTACTAGTCTATTGTCCACTCTTAAACCAAGCATAGTATAAAAAGTACTAGCCGACTGGGTGTGACCACTTGGAAAGGCCTTACCAGTTGCTGTTTCAAGTCTCAAACTTCTTATCCCCCCCTCTTCACCTATGGGCCTGTCAAAGTTGAATAATTCTTTCAAACTGTTATTAATAATCAAAGTCATACACGTTGCAAACCCAAGCACCTTACCAAACTTCTTATCCACATTCCAATATAAGTAAGTGATGATTGCAATATACAAGTTCTCTTCTCCAAATTGTGTCATAATCTCAAAGAATTGGTCCAGTCCATTTGATGCAAATTGCTGTATCCATCGGATTATACTTAATTCCATTCCCTATACCTCTCATCTCTATATTCTATATTCTATATTCTATATTCTATATTCTATATGGCAGTTTATCATTTTTAGGACATTTTAGTCAATCACCGACAAGGTGTGGTTAGTGAGAAATTTCTTCCTCTTTCTTGACTTTTGAGCATGATAAAAGAGATGCCTCATGTGGCATCTCTTTTATCGTAAGTGAGCAAGCCGATAAGCCGAGTTCTGTCGTGAACGATCATCTATCTAGCCTTATTGTCACCAATAAGATCAAGCGACTAACCAAGTGCTTGGCGGGTCACCATCACACTTAAATGTCTTGCACCAGGTGGGGGGGTTTACATATGCCCCCCCTCTTGTTACCAAGAAGGCGGTGAGCTCTTACCTCGCCTTTCCATCCTTACCGGGTGATACCGAAAAAAATCCATCACCAGGCGGTATATTTCTGTTGCACTTTCCTTAGAGTTGCCTCCACCAGCCGTTAACTGGCACCCTGCCCTGTGGTGCTCGGACTTTCCTCCGGTAGCTTGCACTACAGGCGATCGTCTAGCTTACTCGCTAGTACTATATCATACTATGAAGCTTATGTCTATGGATTATTGAAGTCCTATTTCTTGTTAGATTTTCTTTTTTTTACCTTCTCAGCAAATCCAACCGACAGTTCTTTCACATAAGTGATTTTTGACTTTCTTGCTTCTTTTCGTGCTTCCGTATTAATCTCATCCATTGTCATTTGATATGTCAAGTAAACATTCTCAACCATCTTTTTAAATCGACGTCCATTGTAGATAACAAATGCATAATTACCTGCCGATTGTATAAGAAAGCTAGTTGTTTTTGCAGCAATATTGACTACTGGTATGGCATCTGTAATCGCCTTTCCCGCTTCTTCCCCCCCCATTTTTTCTCCCAAATCCTCAAGAAGCTCTTCGAACATATCAATAAGAAAGTCATCGTATTCTTCTATCAAACCTGATATAGATGCAACAGACATCACCGAAAAGTACATTTGCCACATATCTCTAAGTGTATACCTTATATGGACTTTCTTTGATAGTGTATAAATCATATTCGCATTACCATACAGAATTGTAATACCATCAAGAAATGAGTTGGGAGAAAACAAGACTGCCGAAGATACTTTAAAAGCATAAGACCGAGTCACCTTATTAAAATCGTCCACACTGACCATCAGATAATTCTTAATCCATACTTGAATGGCTTTTTTGTCCATTAGAGACTTAAGTATATCTTGATCATTATTTGTCACTCGCTTCAAATAATATTTCTTAATACGCAAGCCTTTTTTTTCATTTCCATTAAACATTTGACTATAGTCTTCAAATGTTGGTTTACCAATATACCCAATCCAAGGTCTAACTATATAATTTAAAAACAACAGAACCATAAATACATAGAATCCATATTCAATATAAATGCGTCCAAAACTAAGCCACTTTGCTAATGAAATTAAACTATCAAGGGCTATAATACCAAAATAAAAAAATTATGAAAAAACTAAACAGTTTTATAAATTTCATTTTCCCACCACCTTTATAGGTATTATACACATAGTTTAAATAAAAAATCCATTCTTTGACCATTGAATCAATGAGTGCTAGAATTAATCTATAATCTATAGTTCACTGGAGGCGATTTCATGAGTTCAAGAACATTTATCATCCTAAAACCAGATGCCCTAGAAAGAGGTCTTGTAGACTCAGTTATGCAACGTTTCATTAATGCTGGTTTCACAATAGAACACATACATTATCGAATTGTTGATAAGATATTAATACGAAACCATTACAAAGAGGTCATTGAAAGAGAAGGACCTAACTTTGTCACTTGGTTAGATAAAGCCTTTGTAGGCAAGGCAACCATACCAATGACACTCACATATCCAGAAGATAATGGCATCCAAGTTGCTAGAGACTTGCTTGGCCATAGAAGACCTGAACAAGCCCTAAAAGGTACAATACGAGGTGATTTTGGTATCGCGGTTCTAGATCCAGATGAACCTGCTATGAATCTAATTCATGCCAGTGATAGTAATCAAGCCTTTGATAAAGAAAAAAAACCTTTGGTTCAAAGCTACTGTATATTAATCATTACACAATAATAAGGCAACATCTAATGACTCTATTAGATGTTGCCTTTAACAGTTAATTCTCTTTTATTATAATTACTCAGCTGCACTAGCAAAATGCTTTTGAACCATTGGTGTTACAATTGGAATTGTCATTACCTTGTTGCTTAGAGCTTGTATCGCTGCTAACAAGAAGAATACAATCTCAGCAATATTCACTATACCTCTGAATATATTATCTAATCTATAATATTCAGACATTTCAAGCATACTTCCCAAACTTGATAAACCACTTAAACAGAAAAATGCAAGAGTAAACAATGCGGCCATAACTGTTGCTTGTACAACATTGACCCTCAAGTTAACATCTGCTTCTGTCATTAGCACAAAAATCATTAATAATGCTACAACCCACAAACTACTATACCCACCCAGTACATATGCGATAAATCCAAGTAATCCTGTGGTAATACCTAATTTTGTCTTCTCCATTTACTGCTCCTCCTTTAGACACTGACTCATATTGTTAGTCCCAACCTTACAAATTCAATTGTACAAGATATGACCATCATGCGTCAACTAATCAAGTGACCCAAACTGACTCAATGGACTAATTCTAAAAACAGCTTTACCTTCAATGTGTTCAAGCGCTACATCACCAAAATGCCTTGAATCTTTACTAACATCTCTGTTGTCACCCAAAACAAAGTAGTGACCTTCTCTAACTGTGTAAGGGTAATCAAGGACCTTGGCAAATGTTAAATCCTCAATATAGCTTTCATCCAGCTTTTCATCATTAACAAATACATGACCATCTTCAATATTAATTAGGTCGCCTGGAAGACCTATGATTCTTTTTACCAGTCTTGGTCTCTGTTCTTTGCCTCTGACTTTATTAAGCATATCATCAAACAGTACAGATACTTTGGTCAAATAGGAATCTGATACGGCCTCTTCTTCTACAAATACAATAATATCACCTTTTTTTAGGTGTGCTTAGAACCATTGACAATTTCTCAATAATCAAAACATCTTTATCCATTAAAGTATTTTCCATTGAACTTTGCTTAACCGTAGAAAATGTAAAAACCAAGGTATTTAGAAGCGTTGTAATAAGTAATACAATCGCTATCAATTTAATATAATCAAGTACTTCACTTATAACTTTATCTTTCATCTATATCCTCACTTAATAAACATAGCATCACCAAAACTAAAGAATCGATAAGATTCCTTAACTGCAGTCCTATATGCCTCTAAAATAAACTCTCGATCTGCAAGTGCGCTAACAAGCATTATTAGTGTTGATTCTGGTAGATGGAAATTGGTTATCAGCGCATCCACCACTTTAAACTTATACCCAGGGTATATAAATATATCTGTCCAACCACCTGTTGCCTGTACATTACCATTATCATCAGCTACAGACTCAAGTGTTCTCGAACTGGTTGTTCCTACTGAGATGACTTTCCCGCCATTTTGCTTACAACTATTAATCTTATCAGCTTCTTCTTGCTCAACCATATAATACTCAGCATGCATATCATGCTCAAGAATATTGTCAACTTTTACAGGTCTAAATGTACCAAGCCCTACATGTAATGTTACATAGGCAATGGTCACTCCCTTAGCTTCAATCTGCTTCATTAGGTCAGTGGTAAAATGCAAACCAGCCGTTGGTGCAGCTGCTGAACCTTTATGCTTTGAGTAGACTGTCTGATATCGCTCTTGGTCTTCAAGTTCTTTGGTTATGTAAGGAGGTAATGGCATTTGACCAAGTTCGTCAAGAACTTGTTCAAAAATCCCTTCATACTTAAATGAAACCAAACGATTGCCACCATCTAAGACTTCTAGAATCTCGGCTTTTAATAAACCATCACCGAATTCTATATGTTCACCTGGTTTGGCCTTTTTTTTCCTGGCTTAACCATAACTTCCCATTGATCTTTATCTTTTCTAGTTAAAAGTAGAAATTCAACTTTGCCACCAGTATTTGCTCTTGCACCTATAAGTCTTGCAGGTAGAACCCGTGTGTTGTTAAGCACTAGACAATCACCACTGTTTAATTCATCAATTATATCTCTAAAAACTCTATGTTCAATTGTCTTTGCCTTCTTATCAAGAACCATTAATCTAGAGCTTGAGCGGTCAAGCAAAGGTTCTTGGGCAATTAATTCTTCAGGCAAATCAAATGTAAAATCACTTAATTTCATGTAAGACTCCTTTTTTGGACATTGTATACAATTATAATGAAAAAGCTATCTCACGTCAACCACTTACGCATATGTTATAACATTCACTCCTATATATGCTTAAAATAGTACTATACTGATAATAAACGCGCGTTTATCAAATTATATCTAATAATACCCTTACATTCTGTAATCGTTTGTAGTAAAATATCAATATAAAGCCATAATTTTTGACATCTTTGTACTCCATCATTGGCAAGCTATATTGGCTCACAGGTTTAACCTGACAAGTCTCTAATATTAGAAATGGAGTTGATAATCTCATGTATCAATTATCACATCTTGTAAAACAAAAGAAGTTAGACTTACCTCTAATTGAATCCATTGTGAAAACCCTATACTACGGTACAGGCTTATCTGCTACTGTCCTTGACAGACATCATAATAAGTTGATAGGTCAAGGTCCCTCCTCAAATGTTGACGAATTATTTGAGGATATTTTTGATACATTCGATCCTTTTATCAAGGATATATGCAATAACCATGGTAATGGTATTTTTACATATGACTCAAGTTACGAGTTATCCTATTTGACGGCTGTTATTGCAGACCAGTCTAATTATTATGGTGCACTCTTACTTGGTCCTTTCTTAACTAAGGAAGCTGATGAACATCTTATTAATGAGGTAATGCACGACAAACGTTTTTCAATGTCCAAACGAGACCATCTTAAGACCATGTATAATGATGTGCCAGTACTTAACACATCACGCACCTATTATGTTCAACAACTATTGGTTTCAACAATTACCAATCCAAGTCTAACAGAACTATACCCACACAGCCAGATAGACAATCTGTCCGGTGACTTTGTGGATACCTATGTTCAAGAAATTGAGCTAGAAAAAAAGTGATCATAATTATGCACTTGAATTACTTTTCCTAACCAAAGTCCAAAATGGTGATTTGGAGAAAGTTGTGGACTTATACAATGAGCATATCAAAGCTCATTATTTCAACCCAGCTACACCAAACCACTTGAGAACTTCTAAGAATAATGCTCTCAGCTTCTCTACTCTCCTTGCCAGAGCAATCATTACTGGTGGGGGGGTTGAACCTGAAAAAGCACTTTCTTTAGAAGATTATTTTTCATCCAAGATTGAACATACACATACCTTAGAAGAATTAGTCGGTATTTTAGAGCGAATGGTCGTCAAATATACCAATAGTGTATTACAACTATCGAACATCAATCATGTAAGTGTCATTAAGAACGCTTCCAAATACGTTCACATGCACTTGTCTGAGCCAATAAGACTTAATGATGTTGCGAATTTTGTTAACCTATCACCTAATTACTTCTCATCTTTGTTTAAGAGGGAAATGAACATTTCCTTTGCTGATTATGTCAATCAGACACGGATAAAAGAAAGCCAATACCTACTTGAAACAACAAATTATTCTATTCTAGATATTGCAATAAGTGTTGGTTACAATAACCAAAACTACTTCACAACTATATTTAGGAAATTCACTGGCATCACACCAAAGCAGTATCGGATGCGAAGTGCAAAATAACGAGTTAAGAGGTTACTTCAGAATTGAAGTAACCTCTTTTTAAGTGCCTATTTATAAACTTAAATTCATTCCATCACTTTTTTTTGATACTTTAGAAAAGGAGGCCAGACAGATTGAATTTTTGATTCATTCCATCACGCCTCTCGATACAATTATTCAGGTTACTGAACAATTGTATCCGTATAGTAATACTCAAGTATTTCTTTGTATGTGAAGCCTTCTTTGGCCATGCCTTTGGCTCCGGCCTGGCTCATGCCTACACCGTGGCCCCCCCAGCCTTCGCCTGCTAGGATGAATTTACCTGAAGTTGCACTGACCATAGGTTGGTTAATAATATTGTCAGTTCCCATTACCACGACTTGTTCTGTTCCATTTAGTACATTTTGAACTTGGCCGTCTCCATTAATAACAACAGCCCCCCCATTGTAATTAACTTGTGTCGCTTCACCATCACCATTTATTGCATCATATGTGGTGTCAGGTCTGAAGCCTTCTTTAATTATGACAAATTTTCGGCTATACATGCCAAGCCAATAACGCATCTTTTCTTTTTCAAGGTCGTAGTGTCCACTTGTCCCATGTACTCTAAGAGTGATTACACGTCCAGCGTCAGAATAAGAAAGAGCCTCTAGGTCTGTCACAGTCCCAACACTAACACCTCTTTTAGATAGTGCACTACTAATCTCTGAAGGTGTATAGGTTTTGAGCCATGGATGTCTTTCAGGTTCTTGCTCATAGATATCCGGAACACTTTTGAGGTAAGCCACTGTGCCACTCCATACATTTTCACTATTCTCAGTACGTCCACCGCTAGCTGCAAAGAAGTATGCAGGTATTACCGTCCCATTATAATAAATCATCTCTCCACTTGTTCCATCAACGGCTGCGTTAACCCTATCATCCTCAATACTGTAGCCCTTGTAGACTTGTGAATTCACTGTATCATTAAGATCATAAGGATCATTTGGGTATTTCGCTGATACAACAATATGATACACAGCAAATGTCCGGGCCGCAACTGCTTGAGCTTTTAAAGATTCTTCTGGCCATGAGGCATAGATTTCAGACATGACAACACTGTACAAATAATCATCAAGTGGCAATTGATTCACTACAGACAAATCATCACGTCCATATCTCCCTACTTCGATATAACCTCTATAACTCCTTTTACCCAAATCAACAACAATATCCTCGCCTCTTTTATCGGCTGTGGTGAAGACAGTTTTTTTTGGTAACGGTTTTCAAACATGACTGGGTAATTAGAATGGCTCTCCATTATAATTCGCTCTTTGCTTGATGGTGCATTTTGATAAGTCACATCATTTAATCCATTAATGGCATTATAGACTGTGTCAAGTTCAGCCTGACTCGATTTGTGACCAGCAAACACTTTCCACGTATTCTTGGCCATCAAGGTGGCATAAGCTTTATAGCCTGCTTCTCTAATAGGTGTTACTTTAGACAGTGCTTCCTCATAGGTGGCAAATGTTTGGTCTGATTCAATGTATAGTTTCGTTGCTGGTGAAAACCAGAAATCTTTACCTGAAGTCTGAATTGTTGATTCAGGCGAAAAACTACCATTTTCTACAAAACCTGGTATAACTGAGTTATTGTAGAAATGAATATTACTTACCTGTTTATAATAAGTTACCAAACCAATTCTAACTGAATCAGGCACTTGTGTAATTGTATCGCCACTGATACCACTAATGGATGTGAAGTATATTAGAATAGCAAACAGAATTATTGCATGTTTATATTTACGCATAAAATAAAACCCCCCCCTGATGTATATATTATACATTATAAGGGGGGGGTTTTATATAAAATACCAGTTAAAGATACATTACAATGCTACATAAGTAACTATATGGACAAATACAATTACTTTCTAAGGGTAGCACCAAGCTCACTTTCTAATCCATTAAGTATTTTGGTCATTGTCTTGTTAATCTCTTTTTCTTTTAGAGTACGGTCTGCTGCTCTAAAGGACAATGCATAAGCCACTGATTTGTAACCTGCTTCTATTTGTGAACCTTGGTAGACATCAAATAACTCAATTAACTCAAGAAGCTTTCCTCCTCTTTGTTTTATGACTTTTTCAATAGAGCCTACAAGAACATCTTCTTTAACAAGCATCGCAACATCACGCTTAACTGCCGGATACTTAGGTACTTGCGTATAAACATGATCAAGAGATGCTTTTTTTAATCAAAGATTTCATATCTAAAACAGCCACATAAGCTTTCTCATCAATCTCATATGCATCACATACATTAGGATGTACTTCCCCCCCGATAAAACCAACTTCTTTTTCACCAAGCAATATACTGGCTTTTCTACCAGGATGTAAGAATGCTAAAGATACAGTTGGATCCCATCCAGCCTTACCAAGACAGTTCATTGCTTCAAACAATGTCTCAACCACACCTTTAATATCATAGAAATCACAATCTCCATACATACCTATAGTCAGTTTACTTGACTCTTTAGGTAATTCCTTCAATGGAACAGCAATCGGTTCATAGATTGTACCTATTTCATAGAGTCTTACTGCTGAGTTTCTCTTAGCATAATTATTTGACAAGGCTGTTAACATACCATTCATGGTTGACGTTCTCATTACAGAGAAATCTTCTCCAAGTGGGTTGTCAATAGTCACTGCAGTGCGCATTGAACTGTCTTCTTCAAGTCCCAATTTATCAAAAGCTTTAGGACTTTCAAAGGAATAAGTCATTGCCTCATTAAGGCTACAGTCTTCCATTATCTGACGGGTTAAATCTTCCATTCTTTGACCAAAAGATTTCTTACCAACAGTCGGTGTTCCTGTTGCTAGTGTGACAGGTAGTTTGTCATAACCATGAATTCTAGCCACTTCTTCAGCAAGGTCTGCTTCTCTTTCAATATCTGGTCTGAATGTAGGCGCAACTATTGATCTGTTTGCTTCATCGACTTCAAATTCTAATGCCTTGAAAGTCTCTACCATCTCAGATTCTGCAATCTCTGTTCCAAGTAATCTGTTTATGCTATCTGGGTCATAGGACACAGTATTTGGTGTTCTAGTCCCAGCATCTATGTCTATTGTGCCTTTTAGAACTTTACCTGCACCAATCATTTCAGCCAATTGACACGCACGCTCAACAGCAAGTAATGCATTGTTAGGATCAAGATTCTTCTCAAACTTAGTTGAGGCGTCTGTTCTAAGACCAATTTTTTTTAGAAGTCTTACGTACACTCATTGAATCAAAGTTAGCGGCTTCAAGTATAATCATCCCTGTATTATCCTTAACTTTAGAACCTTCACCACCCATAACACCTGCAACACCAATGATTTCTTTTTCATCAGCAATGACAAGCATTGAAGAGTCAAGTTCACGCTCTTCACCATCAAGGGTCATCATAATTTCACCATCGCCAGCTCGTCTAACAATGATTTTGCCATGTGACAATTCTTCAAGATCATAAGCATGCATTGGCTGTCCCATTTCAACCATAACGAAGTTGGTAATATCAACTAAGTTATTAATTGGACGAATGCCAGCAGACCTTAGTTTATCTTGCATCCATTTTGGTGAAGGTTTGATATCAACATCTACCAAAACTTTGGCAACAAATCTTGGGCATAAATCAGGAGCGAGAACTTCCACTGAGGCAACTTCATTAATATCACCTTCAACTTCTGTGAAAGACACTTCTGGATATGTAAACTTATTCCCTAAGGTAACTGCTGCTTCTCTAGCTATACCAAGTACACTAAAGCAATCAGGTCGGTTCGAAGTAATCTCAAACTCAACCACTTCATCATCAAGACCAAATATTGGTTTAACATCCATTCCCAGTTCATACTCATCACTTAAAATATAGATGCCGTATTCTGGTGCATCTGGGAAATACATAGGATCAAGTCCAAGTTCTTCAACAGAACACATCATACCATTAGACTCAACACCTCTTAATTTCCCATTCTTTATCTTTAGCCCTTCTGCCAGCTCTGCGCCTGGAAGTGCTACGGGTACTAGTTGCCCAACTTCAATGTTATTGGCGCCTGTAACGATTTGAATCACTTCGTTACCAATATCTACTTTTGTAACAACTAATTTATCTGCATCAGGGTGTTTGTCAATTTCAAGGATTTTAGCAACAACAACGCCACTAATACCTTCACCCATCTTCTCAACACCTTCTACGTTTGACCCTGACATGGTCATAGCCGATACGAAGGTATCTGTATCAACATTGACATCTGTATATTCTGTTAACCATTTTAATGATACATTCATGATTTTTCGTCTCCTATCGCCTTTTTAGAATTGTTTTAAGAATCTGATATCATTCTCATAGAATAATCTCAAGTCTTCAATACCGTATCGTAACATTGTGATTCTCTCAAGCCCCCCCATACCAAATGCAAATCCACTGTATTTCGTTGGTCTATGCCTGACATTTCAAGAACCTTTGGATGGACCATTCCACATCCAAGAATTTCTATCCAGCCAGTACCTTTACATATTTTACAACCATCGTCTTCGCCACCACACATGAAACAGGATACATCAACTTCTGCACTTGGCTCTGTGAATGGGAAGTAATGTGGTCTAAATCTAACCTTAGCCTTCTCACCGTATAATTCTTTAGCAAACTCTGCCAAAGCCCCCCCTTTAAGGTCAGCCATTGTAATGTGCTCATCAATTACAAGACCTTCAATTTGATGGAACATTGGAGAATGGGTTGCATCTACTTCATCCGATCTAAATACACGCCCTGGTGCTATAACACGAATAGGTGGTTCACTCTTCTCCATAACATGGACCTGTGTTGGTGAAGTTGACGTTCTAAGGACAAACTCTTTATCAATATAAAAAGTGTCTTGCTCATCTCTAGCTGGATGATTCTCAGGAATGTTAAGGGCCTTGAAATTGTAATAGTCCTCTTCAATTTCTGGACCACTGGCAATTTTGTAACCCATTCCTATAAAGATACTCTTAATATCTTCTAGGACAATATGCATTGGATGTCTATGACCAAGCACCTTCTTTTTTTGAAGGCATGGTTACATCAATAACCTCTTCTTTTAGCTGTTTCTCACGTACTTTCTTCGCAATGGTCGCTTTGGCATTCTCAAGCTCTGCTTCAATTGTTTGACGAACCTCATTAACCAATGCACCAATGACTGGTCTATCTTCTGGGGGGGCAACGTCTTTCATACCTTTAAGTATAGACGTTAACTCCCCCCCTTTTTTACCTAAAATATTGACACGGATATCATCAAGTGCCTTTAGGTCTGCTACAGCTTCTATACTCTGCAGTGTTTTGTCTTTTATTGCCTGTAATTGCTCTTTCATAACTACTCCTTTCGTTTTTAAGAACAAAGAGACTTAAACCTCTTTGCTTACGCCGTAAATAAAAAAACTCAGTCCGTATACACACAGCCATTCAATTAGAACAGCCTTGTGTATAGGGACCGAGTTACATATCTAATCGGTGGTACCACCCTAGTTTCCACATACATTTAAGTTAACTTAAATATACACAGACACTCATTTTGCTTAACGTGCGTCTCCGGTGCAACTTACTTATAGTTCAGTAACACAGCTCAAGTGGGAAATTCAATCATATTCTGAACCAATAGATGCTTACAGCCGGTGGCATCTAATCTCTGTTGGAAAAATACAATCTACTGAACACTGTCTCAGCTTTTTCATATAATTGCTTATATTGTAACATATTAAACCGCACTGTCAAGCACTATAGGCTCTTATGCTGTAATATACCTTCTTTATATAAACTCAGTAACTCCTTCAAATTCTCAATTTCTTCTAAAATCTCTTTACCTGCATCCGTCTGTGCCACCCTAATACGCTCTTTTGGCGTGTAGATGATACTTACTTCTGATATCAGATCAGCCTGGTTTTCTATAGAATCTTTGGCAGTACTAAAAGGCTCATGTTGAGCCAAAGACAGTCCATGAGAATTAAAAATCAAAGTATAACCAGCTATATCTGTCACACTCTGATAGGCTTTTGATAATCCACCATCAATAACAATCATTTTACCATCTGCCTTAATAGGACTCTCACCTTTACCTACTTTAACAGGAACATGACCATTAACTATTCTAGCAAGAGACTTATCCATGCCAAACTCATCAAAGATTCGGTCACAGTAGTCAGCATCTTTATTAAATGTATAATAAGGATTTCTCTTTTCTGTATGGGAAGACTTATCTAAAATAAACTGACGCTCAAATGTCTTCATGACACTTTTACCAAATAAAGACGACTGAGGTCCAGCCCACAAATAGTAGAATATGTCCAATTCTTTTTCATCCGTAAGCTCAAATCTACGGTTATAAGTTCGTCGTGCCATGTGCTCATATTCATCAAGGAGCGCCTTCCCTTTGTAACTTTTCCCTCCAAAGGTCATCTCTACAAAAGAACCATCTTCATTGGTTGGAATACATCCGTGGTATAAGAGGTTATTATTGTGTTTCAGGTAAATACCACCTTTTTGAAATAAAAAGTCCACATGAGACTTGAGTTTTTCATTGGTTGTAAAGGAGGACTTTAGCTTAAGAATGACTTCCATTTCCTCAGCTGTCAACTTGTAAGGATCATCAGGGTCTACCGTTGGTGCCCCCCCGAGCCAATTTAGGTCATAGCTTTCACCTTCGAGTTCGATTGTATTCTTATCATAATCAATATAGTTAAGAAGGTCTCTATCACCAAGTTCAAGTTCGTTATCCCTTTGTACAAAATGACCTTCTAGCTTGAACATTATCATTGCAATGGCTTTGTGCATCTGACCAATCATCAATGCATACTGTTTATCAAATTCAGTCAGGTCTTTTGGCATAAACACATCTTCAACTTCTGAATAAGCCTTCATCGCAAATCTGGCTAAGGAAAGAAGGTTAATTCCGTAAGCTTCATCAAGTAGTTCATGATTGCCATATCTCAGACTAACCCTAACAACATTGGCGATACACAATAATGAACCTGCATAAGCACCCATCCATACGATATCATGATTTCCCCCCCATTGAAAATCCACTGAATGATAAGCCATTAGCTTATCCATTATTATATGTGGGCCATCTCCCCCCCTATCAAATACATCTCCAATTACATGTAAACGGTCAATAGCAAACCTTTGTATCAATTGACAAATGGCTATGATAAAAGCATCACCTTGGCCAATGGATACAATACTAGTGATAATCTGGTCATAATAAGCTTCCTTATTTTCAACATTCTCTTGCTCATGAAGTAACTCTTCAAGAATATATTCAAAGCCTTCAGGTAAAGCTTTTCTAACCTTTGACCTTGTGTATTTAGACGAAGTTTCTCTACATACAAGAACCAATTGTTTAAGGGTATCTTTGTACCAATTTTCAGTCTTCTTGCCTAACCTTAATGTCTCCTCAGGGTAATATATTAGTGTTGCAAGTGCATTCTTGGCTTTAACACTCAAATGAACGCCTATGGCATCATTGATTTTTCTTCTGATAACGCCAGACCCATTCTTCAAAATATGAGAAAAGGCTTCATGTTCACCATGAACATCAGATAAAAAATGTTCTGTCCCTTTGGGTAAATTCACAATAGCCTCTAAATTAATAATTTCTTCACTGGCAGCTCTAATAGTAGGATACTGCTTTGACAATATTTTCAGGTACTTCATTTTTTCTTCACTAATATAAGTATTTGACATTCTATCCTCCGTATTAATTACACACACATTAGTAATATATCAGTTATGACAAGACTTTTCAAATAGTAAAAAAAACAGACCCATCAAATCAAGTCTGTTTTCCTTCATTACTAATGTTTATCACAATTGTAGCAAATCTCATTGACCAATTCATCGCCCTTTTCAAGTGCTTTGACACTCTCTAGGGTTGTAGTAGCAATATTTTCCAAGGCTTCTTTGGTAAAGAATGCTTGATGAGATGTAACCAATACATTAGGGAATGACAAAATCCTAGCCAATACATCGTCATCAATAATTTCCTCTGAAAAATCTTCGAAAAAGTAATCACTTTCTTCTTCATATACGTCAAGTCCAGCACTACCAACTTTCTTACTTTTAAGACCACGTATGAGGGCTTCTGTGTCAATCAGACCACCCCCCCTTGAAGTATTGATAATCATTACCCCCCCTTCTTTCATGGCATCAATACTTTGATCATTAACTATATGGTGTGTATCATTTAGCAAAGGGCAATGTAGTGAAATGACATCAGCCTTCCTATAAAGAGTATTCAAATCTACATACTCAAGACCTAATGCCTCATTAGGGTATTTATCATAGGCAATCACATTCATACCAATACCTTTACATATGCTGGCAAAAATCTGCCCGATTTTACCGGTACCGATGACACCCACAGTCTTCTGATGCAAATCAACGCCAAGAAGTCCATTGATGTTAAAGTTATTCTCACGAGTCCTTGAATAGGCTTTGTGTGTTTTTCTATTTAAGGACATAATAAGTGCTAATGCATGTTCGGCAACCGCATAGGGTGAGTATGCTGGTACTCTAACAACATGAATCTTCTCATATGCTGCTTCAAAGTCTATGTTGTTGTATCCGGCACAGCGCATTGCAATCATTTTTACACCTTGATTATGCAACAGATTAATCACCTTACTATTGATGTCATCATTAACAAATGCACATACGACATCGTAACCTTTACATAAGGGTGCTGTATCCTCGTTTAGCTTCGATTCAAAGTATTTTATCTTATAATTGTATCCTTCATTAACACCGTTAAAAGAATTGATGTCATAAGCTTTTGCATCATAAAATGCTATCTTCATATGTATTCCTCCAATATTATGGATTAGTCACCTTTGACAAAGCTAACGACAACCCATTTATCTCCTTGTTTCTCAAAAATCACACGATAATCAAGTGGGCTCTTCAAATAAGTAGCAGACATATAACCACGCTCACCATCTGGTAATGCGAATTTGTACCAGCCATCTTTTTCTTCTTCAAGGCCTTTAACAACATCATAGCTTAGTTGTGTGATGACCTCTGAATCTGTTGTTGGCCTTGTTCTAACATTCACACTAGATCCTGTACATATAAGATCTGTAAAAGCATCTCCATCACTTGGAAAATTAGCAAATGTATAGGGTGCAGTATAACCTGTTCCGTTACCTGAGGTATCAACAATACCGTATCTGAGGGTAGCATTCATCACAACATAGAAAGCCTCTGAACCTTCATCAAAAGACCAATAGCTAGTAAGACCAGACCAACCGGAATGACCTCCAAAGCTTATCTTAACATTCTCATCAATATGGTCCTTAATAAAGCTTTCATCTCTTTGCTCGAGTGCAACTTTATAAGCTTTAATAAAGCTTTCAAAATCAGAACCTTCAACAACATCATTGACAGGTTCTACTTTCATAGACTTATAAGTATTTGTATTGGTCCAGAGTATTCTTCCACCCCCCTGTCCATTGTACCGCTTTTACCACCTTTGACAATTATAGCTTGACCATTATCAAACGTTGATGCTTTGTCAAAATCTGGCTCAATAATTACATTGCCACCATCATCTTTATAGCCATAGAGGCCGTAGTCTCCCACATAAGGGGGGGACAAATTAAGCTTCTCTATTTCACTTGGTGATAGCTTGTTCTCTTTGACTTCCTCTTCTATTGCCACTTCGCTATCATTTGTTCCTTCAGTTGACCCTGTACTAGCTTGATCACCTTGTTCTTTCAGTTGGTAATCATCCAAACGCTGTTCAAGGTACTCAATATCTGTTTTCAGTTTATCATTTTCAGCAACTGCTGCCATTAGCTCATCATATTTCTCTCTTGTAATAGTAATACCTGTAGCCTCTTCACCACTTTTACAACCTGATAGTATCATTAGCAAACATAATACACCTACAACAATCTTTTTCATTCTTCTTCCTCCCATACAATTCTTTTTTTTCTCTACTATAACAAGCTATTTTTACAAAATTAATACCAAATTGTTAAATCTACATAATCACTTTGTTGGAAACCATCCATCAGATTCCATAATTTTAGTGACCATACCCTCAGGAATGTAAAGAGATTTGACTGCCTTCAAATCAAGAGACTTATCAATCTCTTTCCCCCCCGATTTTGCCTTAGCTACCCAATCAGGATTAATAATAATTGATCTACCAAGTTGAACCATATCATAACCAAAATCATAGGCATCATTGGCGTCTTCAAACGTAACAACAGATCCAACACCCATAACCGGTACTCGGTCATTGACAACTTGCATTATCCTTTTACCAACAGGACGTAAATCTTTTTTTATCCCTCATAGATGTTTGCTTATAATTTGATAAAGACAAGTTTAGATACGTTAAGCCTTGATCTGCCAGAACATCAACCAATTTGAGGGTGTCGTCCATTGTTATACCTGGCTCTTCAACTTCCTCAGGCGAAAATCTGTAGCCCACTATGAAATCATCATCACCAAAGTCTGCCGCTGCTCTCTTTACGCTACTGACAATGCCTATAGGAAATCTGAGACGTTTCAAAAGACTGCCACCCCCCCAGTAGTCATCTCTTCTATTTGAATGGGGGGGAGAAAAGAATTGCTGTACTAGATATGTGTTTGCACCGTGAATCTCCACACCATCAAATCCTGCTCGTATTGCCCTTCTTGTTGCCTCATAAAAAGACTCTATAATATTGTGAATCTCCGGCTCACTCAACTCTCTAGGAAGTTCTGAATCTTCTCTTAAAGCCTTAACAGCTGATGCACTAACAATCTGATTGCCGCCTAAGACACTTTTTTTACTCATTCGTCCAGCATGAAACATTTGTAGAATAGCTTTTGCGCCACCTAACTTAATACTGTCAGCCAACTTGGTTAGTGACGGAATATATAAATCATCCCCCCCTGCATAGAATTGGTTTTTGAATCCCATTCCATTGGGTATTGTGAAAGTCGTTGCTGTAATCACCATGCCTACACCACCACTACGATATCTGTAATAATCAAGTTCATCAAGTGATATCTGTCCATCTGGTTGTGAAGACCATGTTGTCATTGGTGCCATAACAAGCCGATTACGAAGCTCTATAGTACTACTTAGCTGATAAGGTTTTAGAATGTCTGCCATAGTTTGCCCCCCCTCCTCTTTAATCGTGTGCGATATTCACCTTATTCTACCACAATTGAGAACAATTACCAATACCTTCTTGTAAAGGATATGATATAATCATCCCAGGAGGAAGTACTATGAATCAATTCTATAAAAAAAACTTGTCAAACTCAGCAAAAAAAATAAAAGAGGATGATGTTTTTGCATGGGCCTCCATGTTGACATTATTCCTCTTGTTATCCATATTTCCAATTATCATTCTGGTAACCGATTTGATTACCAGACTCTCTCTTAATGACCCAAATATTACAAGTTATTTAATTGATATGTTGCCAGGTCCTGTTTTTGATACAATCAAAGCCATATCTGATGACATCAAGTTCAATCAATCCTCTTCGGTAATACCAACGGCCATTATTCTCGCTTTGTGGTCTGCTTCTAGAGGGGGGGTTTTGGCCATAATTCACGCACTCAATAAAGCATACGAAGTTAAGGAAACAAGATCTTATATTAGACTACGTGCTCTTGCCCTCTTATACACACTTAGTTTCCTAGTCCTCATTTTTATCACTTTACTCTTGGTCGTATTTGGCAATAATATTTACAACTTCATAGACGCTAATGTAGATTTACCTAATTTTCTCGACCCTTTATTTAGCTTCCTAAGATTTGGTGTTACCCTAACCTTCTCAATGATTTTCTTCCTATTTCTATATAACCTTCCACCTACAATTAAGATTGGTATTAAAAAAAGTCTTACCAGGAGCAATATTATCCAGTCTAGGCTTAATTGGTGCTTCAAGTATCTTTTCCCTATACGTTAAATACTCTCAGAGCTTGTCTTATCTGTATGGTAGTTTAACGGGTTTCATTTTACTAATTATATGGCTCTTCCTTATTAGTGTCCTTGTAATGGTTGGTGGTGAAGTCAATGCCATCTTTTCCATCAAATATGAATGAGACACCACACCATCTTGCAAGATTCAAATAGTAGTATTTTAAAGTACTACTATAGGGATGGCAAGAGAAAAACACGACTAAAAGGCCATTCTATATGGTTTATAGATTAGGACCCATCTCTTCACACTCTCTCTTATAAATGAATTATTCATATTTTGTTCTTGCAATTTTTACACTTTAACCCATTGAATTACCCTTTACAATATGCTATAATACTTTTACGCTTAGGCTCGGAGTATCTAGAGAGTCTACTAAATATGTAAATTAAACATGGGCAATAAAACAAAAACGTTTCTTCCTAATTTAACTTTTTGTTTTTATATTTTCTATTGTTATTAACAAGAGGAGGCATTTACTAATGGAGAATTCATACGGATTACCTAAAGCTCAAGGCTTGTATGATCCTCAGTTTGAACATGATAACTGTGGTGTTGGCTTTGTAGCACAAATAAAAGGTAAACAAACACATTCGATTATCCAACAAGGTTTACAAGTACTTGTGAACTTACATCATCGTGGTGCTGTTGGAGCTGATCCAAACACTGGAGACGGTGCTGGTATTTTGATTCAATTACCACACAAATTTTTATCAAAAGTTGCAGGAGAGTTAGATATGACACTTCCAGCACCTGGTGAATATGGTGTTGGTATGGTATTTTTACCACAAGAACCAAACGCACGTTATTTCTGTGAAGGTACATTTGAGAAAATCATCAAAGAAGAAGGTTTAGACCTTATTGGATGGAGAAATCTTCCAATAGACGAAAAATCTTGCGGACTAACTGCCAGTGGTACTAGACCTATGGTTCATCAACTTTTCATCGGAAAAGGTGATGTGTCTGTTGAAGCTTTCGAAAGAAAGCTATATGTTGTACGTAAACGTGTTGAGAAACTTATCACAGATGCCAACAAGCCATATATGGAAGCATTCTATGTAGCAAGTATGTCAAGTTTGACTATGTGTTACAAGGGACAACTTCTTGCACACCAAGTACCAGACTTCTTCCTTGACTTACAAGATGAAGATATGGTCAGTGCCATTGCTCTTGTTCATCAAAGATATAGTACAAACACATTCCCATCTTGGGATAAAGCTCAACCATTCCGCTATTTAGCACATAATGGTGAGATTAACACTTTAAGAGGTAATGTTAACTGGATGAATGCTCGTGAAGGCGTTCTTGAGTCAGACGTTCTTGGAGATGACCTAAAGAAAGTCTTCCCTATTATAGAAGAAAGAGGTTCTGACTCAGCCAATCTTGACAACGCTTTAGAGTTATTATTAGCAAGTGGTAAGTCACTTGCCCACTCTGTTGCAATGCTTATTCCAGAAGCTTGGCAAGGTCATGAATCAATGGATGAAGACAAAAAAGGCTTCTATGAATATCACGCAGGTCTTATGGAACCATGGGATGGTCCAGCAGCTGTTGCTTTTACAGATGGTAAACAGATTGGTGCCACACTTGACCGTAACGGACTTCGTCCTGCCAGATACCTAGTTACTGAAGATGATATCTGTGTAATGGCTTCAGAGACTGGTGTTCTTCCTTTTGAATCTGCTTCTGTTGTAAACAAAGGACGTCTTCAACCAGGAAAAATGTTCCTTATAGACACTGAAGAAGGACGTATCATTTCTGATGAAGAAATAAAATCAACCTTGGCGACTGCCAAACCTTATAAGGATTGGGTTGAGAAAAATAGAATTGAACTTGAAGATCTACCTACACCACATAAGATTACACCACTTGGTGAAGACAGACTCCTTCAACTTCAAAAAGTATATGGTTATACAGAAGAAGAGCTTAAGAAAGTCATTGCTCCAATGGTTCTTAATGGTAAAGAAGCCATTGCTTCAATGGGTAGCGATTCCCCCCCTATTGCAGTCCTTTCAGATAAGTCACATCTTCTATATAACTACTTTAAGCAATTATTTGCCCAAGTAACCAACCCACCAATTGACCCAATTCGTGAGAAACTTGTCATGTCTTTGGTTCAGCTTCTTGGTGATAGAGGTTCTTTCCTTGGCGAACTTGATGAAACAGTTGATACAAACTTTATTGAACTAAGTCAGCCAATTCTTGATAATGAGACTTTTGAGAAACTTGTCCATATCAACCATAAGGACTTTAGATCAGTTAAAATACCTACTATGTTCCATTCAGACAAAGGTGGTCAAGGTCTTAAGAATGCTCTTGATACTTTGAATCAACACGTTGTTGAGAATATAGATGCAGGTTATAACATCATTATCCTTTCAGATAGGAATGTTGACAAATACCACGCACCAATCCCTACCCTACTTGCTGCTGCAAGTGTACATCACCACCTTATTCGTAAAAAGTTACGTACTAAGGTTGATATTGTTGTTGAGTCTGGTGATGCAAGAGACGTAATGCACATGGCATTGCTTATCGGATATGGTGTTGATGCAATAAACCCATACATGGCATTTGACTCAATTTCTAGCCTTGTTGATTCAGGTTTATACCTTGAAGGCAACGAAGTGACTAAAGAAAAAGCTAATGCTAACTTCATTAAGGCCATTGGGAGTGGACTCCTTAAGATATTCTCAAAAATGGGTATCGGTACACTTCAAAGTTATCATGGTGCTCAAATCTTTGAAGCCGTTGGTATAGGTTCAGAGATGATGGAGAATTACTTCCCAGGAACACCTTCAAGAATCGAAGGTATTGACCTTGATATTGTTGCACAGGAAGTTATGATTCGTCACAACTTAGCTTTTAACACCCTACGTAACCCATATGGCAATCTTCTTGAAGGTGCTAGCCATCAATGGCGTGTTAATGGTGAGAACCACTTGTTTAACCCTGAGACAATACATAAGCTACAACATTCATGTCGTACCAATGATATGGATTTATTTAGAGAGTACTCCGGACAGATTAACAATCAAGCTGAGAAACTTAATACAATTAGAGCACTACTTAAGTTCAAAGACGGCACACAGTCAATTCCAATTGATGAAGTTGAACCAGTATCTGCAATTCTTAAGCGATTTGCTACAGGTGCCATGTCTTATGGATCACTAAGTATTGAAGCTCATGAAACACTTGCAAAAGCCATGAATGAAATCGGTGGAAAATCTAACTCTGGTGAAGGTGGCGAAAGTGTTGACAGACTATATGACTCATCAAGAAGAAGTTCTATTAAGCAAGTTGCATCAGGTCGATTTGGTGTTACAACTGAATACCTAGTCAACTGTAGCGAAATTCAAATCAAGATGGCTCAAGGTGCGAAACCAGGTGAAGGTGGACACTTACCAGGTCATAAGGTATCTGAAACGATTGCGAAAGTTCGTAATTCAACTCCAGGTATTGACCTTATTTCTCCTCCACCACACCACGATATTTATTCTATCGAGGACCTTGCACAACTAATCTACGACCTTAAGAACGTCAATGAAAGCGCTAGAATCAATGTTAAACTTGTATCTGAAGTTGGTGTTGGTACTGTTGCTGCCGGTGTTTCAAAAGCACATGCTGACGTTGTACTCATCTCAGGTTATGACGGTGGTACTGGTGCAGCACCTGTAAGTTCTATAAAGTATGCTGGTCTTCCTTGGGAACTTGGATTATCAGAAACACAGCAAACATTGCTTCTCAATGACCTAAGATCTAGAATTGTTGTACAAGCAGACGGTCAAATGAAGACTGGTAGAGATGTTGCTATTGCAGCCCTTCTTGGTGCTGAAGAATTTGGTTTTGCAACTGCTGCCCTAGTTGTTTGCGGCTGTATTATGATGAGAAAATGTCAAAAAAATACATGTCCAGTTGGTGTTGCGACTCAAGACCCTGAGCTTCGTGAACACTTCACAGGTAAGCCTGAACATGTTATCAATTTCTTCACCTTCATTGCAACAGAACTTCGTGAGTACATGGCGGAGCTTGGCTTTAGAACTGTTGAAGAGATGGTTGGACGTGTTGATATGCTTGAAACAAATAAAGACTTGTTACACTGGAAATCAAAGAAAGTTAACTTCGATGCTATTCTATATAAGCCTGAATTGCCATCAAGAATCGGCGTATTCTGTTCACAAGAACAAGAGCACGGCTTAGAAGAAATCTTTGACAGACAACTGATAAAAGATGCAGAGCCTGCATTAAAATCAGGCGAGAAAGTCTATAAGGAATATGAAACTCGTAATGTATACCGTACTGTAGGTACAATGCTTGCTGGTGAAGTTGCTAGAGTCACAAAAGGTAAATACTTACCAGAGGACACAATTCACTATAAGTTCAACGGTTCTGGTGGTCAGTCATTTGCTTGCTTTGGTACGACGGGAATGACCTTTGAACTTGAAGGTGACTGTAATGACTATATGGGTAAAGGTCTTGCAGGTGCAAAACTTATTGTTTACCCTGCTAAAGATGCTACATTCCCAGCACAAGACAATATTATTGTTGGTAATACCCTTCTCTACGGTGCTACTGCTGGTGAAGTTTATATCAACGGTATCGCTGGAGAACGTTTCTGTGTACGTAACTCAGGTGTTAACGCAGTCGTTGAAGGCGTTGGTGATCACGGATGTGAATATATGACAGGTGGTACAGTAATTGTTCTTGGTGAAACAGGACGTAACTTCGGTGCTGGTATGTCAGGTGGTATGTCATTTGTCTTAGATGAAGCTGGTGATTTTGAAGAGAAACACTGCAACTACCAAATTGTGGTTTCAGAGAAACTTGAAATCAAGAGCGACATTGCACTTGTAAAAGAAATGATTGAGAAACATGTTAACTATACAGGCAGCCCTAAAGCTAAGAAGATTCTTGACAACTTTGATTCATACAAAGGTAAATTTGTTAAGGTAATCTCCCCCCCTGCTTACAAAGAAGTGCTTGCCAAAAAAAAGCTGCTCTTGCAGCAACAAACTAGGAGGTGAATGAGAATGGGTAAAGAAACAGGATTTAAAGAGTTCCCACGTAATAACGGAAGTTATCAACCTGCTGATACAAGAATCAATGATTATTCAGACATTTTCATTCCAGTGGATGAAGACGAAATGAAAGTCCAAGCTTCTCGTTGTATGGATTGTGGTATTCCATTTTGCAGTTCTAACTGCCCTCTTGGTAATATCATTCCAGACTTTAACGACTTGGTCTATAATGGCCAGTGGAAAAAAAGCACTTGAAGTGTTACATACAACCAATAATTTTCCAGAGTTCACTGGAAAAATATGTCCTGCGCTATGTGAAGGTGGTTGCGTCCTTGGCTTAATCAAAGACCCGATCACAATTGAACACATTGAACTTGCAATAGCTGAAAAGGGTTGGGAAGAAGGATGGATTGCACCACAACCACCAGCCGTCCAAACTGGTAAAAGTGTTGCAGTAGTAGGCTCTGGACCAGCTGGAATGGCAGCTGCCCAACAACTTGTTAGAGTTGGTCATAACGTAACACTTTATGAGCGCGCCGATGAAATTGGTGGTGCTATGCGTTATGGTATCCCAGATTACAAATTACCAAAATCATACATTCAGCGTCGTGCTGATCAAATGATTGCTGAAGGTGTAGATATCAAGACCAACGTTAACGTTGGTGTTGATGTCACTGTCGACTCACTTAAAGAAGATTATGATGTTGTATGTCTTACAGGTGGTTCAACAGAACCTAGAGACCTTACAATCTCTGGCCGTGAATTAAGTGGTATCCATTTCGCAATGGACTTTCTACCACAATCAAACAAGCGTGTTGCTGGACAAACAATTCCAGCTGATGTTGAAATCACTGCTAAAGACAAGAAAGTAGTTGTCATCGGTGGTGGTGATACAGGATCTGACTGTATCGGTACTTCTCTTCGTCAAGGTGCTGTTGATGTGACTCAACTTGAGTTACTGCCAATGCCTCCAAAAGAAAGAGATAACTCACAACCATGGCCAGTCTTCCCAAGACTATACAAAACTTCTTCTTCACATGATGAAGCTGAAGCTAATCTTGGAAAAGACATAAGAATGTTCTCTATTGGCACAAAAGAATTTATGGGTACAGATGGAAAAGTCACTGGCCTCAAATGTGTTAAGTTAGCTTGGGAACAAGTTGATGGTAGATGGAACATGACTGAAGTAGAAGGATCAGAGTTCACCATAGAAGCGGACCTAGTACTCTTTGCTATGGGATTCTTACATCCTGAGCATACAGGAATGCTTGATGATCTTGGTGTTGACTATGACCCAAGAGGTAATGTTGCTTCAAATAAAGAATACCAAACTTCTGTTCCTGGCGTCTTTGTTGCCGGTGATATGAGAAGAGGTCAATCACTTGTTGTACACGCCATTGCAGAAGGTCGTAAATTGGCTTATGAAGTCGATAAACACTTAATGGGTACAACTTACCTAAGAAGTTCACTAAAATAGTTTATTAGACCCTTTAAGGTGTCAGTTCTTATGAACTGACACCTTTTTCATTGTCGCTCCCCCCCCTACTTGTAATCGTTTTACATATCTGATATTATGATATTAAGTTTTAAATGATTCGTGAAAGGGGGGGTGTCTTTTTGTCAATAGCGGTTAACCATTATTTATCAAAATAAATAATGCAGACACAAACATGGTACTACAGGTATCCCCCCCTTTTGTTGTGTCAATTACTGACTGCTTAAGCACACCTATTCCTTAAGAATATCGACGCAACATCGTTGAAGAAGTGGTTATACTTCTTTTTTTTAATGCAAAAAAATTATAAAGAAAACACCATGGAGGTTTCATATGAATCAAAATAAATCATTCATCACTACAAACAAGGTATCAAGAATATTTACATACTCAGAGAAGGAAGAAGGACTAAGAGGTTCTTTCAAAGCTCTATTTAAGAAAATCAAAAAAGAAAAAGTTGCTGTTAAAGACTTTAGTTTCACAATAAATGAAGGTGAACTTATTGGACTTATTGGTCCAAATGGCGCTGGTAAAACGACAATGATTAAAATGATGACAGGCATTATACCACCGTCCTCAGGCTTTATCAATGTAGGTGGTTTCACCCCCCCCAATGAACTCAAAGATGATTTTAGAAAATCCTATGCAGTGGTTATGGGACAAAAAAAGCCAACTATGGTGGGACTTGCCAGCCATAGATACTTTTCGGTTAAACAAAGAAATCTATGGCATAAGTGATACAGACTATAATACGACCCTAAAATACTTGACTGAATTATTTGAAGTCGATGACCTACTAAATAAGCAGGTACGAAAATTATCTCTTGGACAACGGATGAAAATGGAGATTATCGCATCCCTACTCCATAATCCCTCAATTATTTTCCTTGATGAACCAACCATAGGCCTTGATGCCGTTGCCCAAAAACAAATTCGACATTTTCTACAAAAACTCAATAAGGAAAAAAATACAACCATCATCCTCACCAGTCATTATATGGAAGACATCAAATATCTATGTGATAGAGTTGTTGTCATTAACCATGGTGAAAAAAAATCTTTGATGGTGCTTATGAAACACTGATTAATAGCGTCTCTAACCACAAAATTGTCACCGTCACTTTTGAAGATGAAACAGACATCAATCATTTGCAGGATGTTGAAATCACTTCACAAAGCCCCCCCTACAAAGTTATTATGAAAGTAGCCAAAAGCCATATCAAAACACTTATATCTGAACTTTTTAGGGCTTTTGAAGTTGAAGATATCGTAATAGAAGAAGAAGACATTACAGATGTTGTAGAGAAAATCTACAAGTACACACACAGGGAGGGCCAAGTATGAAGAAATACTTCGAAGTCTTCAAAATGACCCTAAAGCATCAGATGGCCTATCGTTTCGATACCATCAATAGCGCTGCCATGAGTTTCTTTAGAATCTATTTGTCATTTCTCTTATGGCGCATTATTTTTGAAACGACGGATATGGTTGGCGGCTATACATTTGAAATGATGTTAACCTACTATATTATAACTTCGCTAATCATTCATTTGAGCAAAACTGATTTTATGGTTTGGGAAATTTCGGATGACATACGAAATGGACGTTTCACCAAGTATATTACAAGGCCAATCGAACCACTAAAATACTATATCACTGCTTCGTTTTCAAGAACTGCCTTCACCTTTCTTATTAACGTTGTAGCTTTTGGCATATGGGGGGGGTTGATATTTAGAAAATACTTTATCATTCAAAGCAATCCTTTTACCGTCTTAATCGTCATTGTATTTGTCTTTATTAGCTTCTTCATAATGATTCAAACCAATTACCTCATATCCATATTGGCTTTCAAACTTATGGATGTAGGTGGTTTGTATTTTATGTTACTAAGTATAGTGGACTTCTTCGCAGGCGCTTTAATACCTCTGACATTACTACCTCTAGGTGTATTAAAGGTTATGAGGTTCTTCCCATATTATTATACGGTCTTTTTCCCAACTTCCCTCTACCTTGGCGAAAGACACGAAGAAATTCCAATAGCACTTGCTGTTAGTTTACTATGGGCTATTACCCTTTATGCAATTAACAAAATCACTTATGTCAAATTATATAAAACTTATGAGGGGGGGGTTGGTGCATAATGACTAATTACATATTAAAGGGACCTGTCAGATACTTCAAACTATTGCTGATACTTCTAAAGTTTAAGCTCAATAAACAAATGGTCTACAGTGTTAATTTTTATATGGTATTTTTTTTGCAGATATGGCACTCTATATCGTTCAATTACTTACATTCTCAGCAATTTTTTTCCAATGTTGAGTCAATTAACGGATGGGAATTCTATCAAATGATTGTCTTTATTGGTACATTCTCCATTATTGATTCCATCAATATGTCCACTTTTTTTTCTTCGGATTATTAAATCTACCTGAGAAGATTAGATCAGGCAACTTGGATTTGTACATTGTTAAACCCATTAACACACTCTTTTTCTGTAGTTTTGACAATATGAACCCAGGTTCTTTACTTAGCACAACTTCTGGTATTATGATTGTTACTTATGGTGTCATCAAAGGTGACGTCACGATTACATTTGGTAAAATCATTGGTTATATATTCCTTATCGCCCTTATGGAATTGTTATTCTATGACCTATTACTACTGGTTCGAGTTAGTGCTTTTTGGCTGGTACGTATTAACTCAATCCAAGAAGCTGAGAATGCTTTGGTTGAATTTTGTTTTAGAGTTCCTGGTGTAGTCTTTAAAGGAATTTCAAAAGCAATCTTTTATGTCATCATCCCATATGGCATTATTGCGACGATTCCTACTCAGTTTTTTACCGATGTGCTCAGTGGTACTTACTGGTTATTAGCTATCTCAGTAGTCGGTGTATTCACCCTTCTTTCCTTCACATTATTTAAGGTTGGGAGGAAACGTTATACCAGCGCAAGTTCCTAAAAGATTGGAAACTATCCACAAATAGACTCTATTGGTCAACATGCCCAATAGACCCCCCCACCAAAGATTAATAATTTTTTTAACAATAAAATGCATAATTGTCGTGCAAAACTTGCAAAATCATGGTAAAATGTAAGCTGTGTGCAATTTGGGCAATTCTATGCTCAGTGGCAAACAATGTGTATATTAGGCAAGTGACTATAAATGATGACCAATCTCTCACTCACTTTGTATCACTGCCATTAAATTAATCCAATGTAACGGAAGGAGATACAATATGATTTACTCACATGAAGTAGAAAATATGTGTACAGTAACAAGAGGACCTATCCACGGACCAGCTCCAATTCCTACTGAAGGAAAATGGGTACAAGCTTATGATGTAAAAGACATCTCAGGTCTTACACATGGTGTAGGTTGGTGTGCGCCTCAACAAGGAGCATGTAAATTAACAGTTAATATTAAAGAAGGTGTAATCCAGGAAGCTCTTATTGAGACTATCGGATGTTCAGGTATGACTCACTCAGCTGCAATGGCTTCAGAGATTCTTCCTGGAAAAACTATTCTTGAAGCATTAAATACTGACTTAGTATGTGATGCTATCAACGTAGCAATGAGAGAATTATTCTTGCAAATTGCTTATGGTCGTTCACAAACAGCTTTCTCAGAAGGCGGACTTCCAGTTGGTGCCGGTCTTGAGGACCTTGGAAAAGGACTTAGATCACAAGTAGGTACCACATTTGGTACTGAAGTAAAAGGACCTAGATACCTAGAAGTTGCAGAAGGATACGTTACAAAAATGGGTCTTGATGCTAATGGTGAAGTTATTGGATACAAATTCGTACAACTTGGTAAAATGATGGAATTCGTTGCAAAAGGTGACGATGCTAACACAGCTATGGAGAAAGCAACTAGCCAATACGGACGTTTCTCAGATGCTGTTAAAACTATCGATCCAAGACACGAATAGACTATAGGAGGATTAGAAGAATGTTATTTGAAAGTTATTCAAGAAGAATCGATCAAATCACACCTGTTCTTAAGCAATATGGTATCGCTACGATTGAAGAAGCGAAAACTATCTGTGATGAAATTGGTGTTGATGTTCAAGAAATCGTTAGCAATATTCAACCTATCTGTTTTGACAATGCGTTATGGGCATACACTCTAGGTGCTGCTATCGCTATCAAAAAAAGGACAAACAAATGCAGCTGATATCGCTTCTACTCTAGGAGAAGGTATCCAAGCATTCTGTATTCCTGGATCTGTAGCTGAACAACGTAAAGTTGGTATCGGTCACGGTAACCTAGCTGCAATGCTTCTTAAAGAAGAGACTACTTGTTTCGCACTTGTTGCAGGACATGAGTCATTTGCAGCAGCCGAAGGTGCAATTGGTATTGCAATGTCAGCTAACAAAGCTAGAAAATCAAACCTGAACGTAATCCTTAATGGTCTTGGTAAAGATGCTGCTTACATCATCTCAAGAATCAACGGATTCACTCACTGTGAAACTGAATTTGATTACGCAACAGGTAAAGTTAAAATCACAAAAGAAACTAGATTCAGCGAAGGTCCTCGTGGAAACGTTAGATGTTTCGGTGCTGATGACGTAGTTGAAGGTGTTGCAATCATGCACCTTGAAGGTGTTGATGTTGCTATCACTGGTAACTCAACAAACCCTACTCGTTTCCAACATCCTACAGTAGGTACTTACAAGAAAGAAAGAACGCTTATGGGCAAACCTTTCTTCTCAGTAGCTTCTGGTGGTGGTACTGGTAGAACACTTCACCCTGACAACATGGCTGCTGGTCCTGCTTCTTATGGTATGACTGACACTATGGGTCGTATGCACTCTGACGCTCAATTTGCTGGTTCTTCTTCAGTACCTGCACACGTTGAGATGATGGGACTTATCGGTATGGGTAACAACCCTATGGTTGGTGCTTCTGTTGCCGTTGCTGTTGCAGTTTCAGAAGCTATGAAGTAATTGCTTGAAGCAATGACTTCATGAGCTGAGCGAAGTTAATTTTTGACTACGTCAAAAAAAATCACTTAGGCGAGCTTGTTCTGAAACCTAGAAGTGTATTTCTTCTGACCCCCCCAGAATATTATTTACTTTAAACTTGTTCTGAAACTTAGAAGTGTATTTCTTCACAGCAATATTTAACCAAAAATCAAAGGATTACCCTATCGGGTAATCCTTTTTTATTCTATAATAGACCTAATAACATATCCAATGGAGGTTCCAAGTGGAAAACAGTTTTAGTTTTTTTTAACAACCCAAAGTGTAAATATTTTCCTTGCCATGAAGTCAATAATAAAGATGAGTTCAACTGCAAATTTTGTTACTGCCCTCTTTATCTACTTGATTGCGGTGGCAAGTTTAAAATGAATAAAGAAGTGAAAGACTGTAGTGACTGTATGATTCCTCATTCACCAAAAGCTGACAAATACGTCAACCGAATCTTAAAAGAACAAGTCTTTAAGAAAAATTAGTACATAAACTTTAGACATAGTAAAAGCGCCTACAAAAGGCGCTTTCTATTATTCATCTATGAACCATCCTGCAGTCATTTGCTCTTTGAAATGAGATGTATCACTCATATATACAACACTGAGCCTGTCGCTTGATGCATTAAGCTTTGTTAAAGAAGTCGGTAATATTGACTTACCCTCCAAAAGTGTTTCAAATCCCTTCCTTGAAGATAATTAAGCATAGCCGTTAATACTATGGCGTGAGCTACAACAAGTATTTTACCAGCCGCATGTTTGTGTAGAATCATTTCAATAAATGATGCTGCTCTATCTTGTACTGAAACAAAACTCTCAATACCTTCATGACTGAAATTTGCAGGATGATTCCAAAAGTTATCATAATGCCTTGGTGCATCTTCTAAAATATCTTCGACCAACATACCCTCCCAGACGCCAACATCAATTTCTTTTAATCTGTCATCCAGAATAATTGAGGCTTGCAGTTCTGTGTTAATAATATCAGCTGTAGCTGTAGCACGTCCTAAAGGGCTGACATATATATAGCCAATATCTTTTGTTTCTAGACGTTTACTTAACCACTTTGCTTGTGCAACACCAAGCTCGGTTAAAGGTGAATCACCTTGTCCTTGCATTCTACGTATTTTGTTCCACTCTGTTTCCCCCCCATGTCTTGTAAGATATATCTCTAACATTGTCTCTCCTTTATTCCTCTGAGTATCCTGTTATAATACTATCCTACTACAAACATTCTCATTTAATCAACAAAAATTTGTGTTAAGTCTTTCATTTGCCTGGTATAATCACTTGAAAGTGATTCAAAAGGGATAACTTTTCCATCAATTTCAGACCCTATAGTCTTGGCCTGAGAACTGTCAAACTCAGTTTGATATAGTATAAGCTTGATATCATGTTCCAAGCTCTCTTCAACAATGTGTTCTATCCATGCAGCCCCCCCTGAAACCTTCCCATCTTTCTCAATGGCAATCATTCTAAGACCATAGTCATCTGCATAGTAACCAAGTGACGGATGCATTATAATGAATGCATCCATGTCATTTGATGACAATGTGCTATTGATTTCCTGATCTAGGGCTATTATCTTCTCTATATAGCTGCTGCATTCCTTTCATAGGCTTCTATGTTATTAGGATCTATCTCCACCAAAGAGTCTTTGATTGCTTCAACCATAACGACAACACGTTTTGGAGACATCCAAATGTGGGGGGGATCACGTCCTTCATGACTATGACCATCATGATCTTCGCCTTCGTGGCCCTCATCTTCGTGGTCTTCATCTTTGTGATTTTCGTCCTCGTCATGATCATCTTCGTTGAAGAATCTTGCAGGATAGACTTGGTCCACCTTTTCAGCCAAATCAATTACTTTAATATTCGAATTAATGCTGTCAATATTCGGAATAATATTTGCAATTTCAGTTGGTACATCAATAGCAAAATATAGACTTGCTTCACTTAGTTTGACCATTTCATTAGGTTTAGGTTGATAATTTGCTGGACTAGCACCAGGCGGAATCATGGTTACGACATCGACCAAGTCTCCAGCAACAGCCTTCACATAAGTTTCTTGAGGTAGTATGGATACAGCTACAGTTAGTTTGTTATTAACTTCTTTTATGCCACTACAACTTGTTCCTAATAGTAGTGTCATCACAAAAAGTATTAGCGTATATAGATTAATTGATTTTGATATCATGCAATCTCCTATTTTGTCATTTTCATTATGTCGTTTCTTATTGATACTTCTTCCACATCACTTTAATGTAACTTGATATATTTGTCAATTACTTATAGTTCCAAAACAATGAAAAAGGCGTTACTTGATTGTTAGCTTAAATGGTCTATGGTATAATAGTACCATGTATACTAGTTAATATGCTGTATTTTAGAGGTATAATATGGAAAGATTACGTATTAAGCAACGTGAACTTGAAGAAGGTATGATTATTGGAAAGGATGTGATTAGTCCTGATGGTATTCTCCTTGTACCAACTGGTACTGAGGTGACCGCTAATCACATCGTCAAAATCAATGTGTATGATGTCCAAGACATCTTTATTAGGGTTGACAAACCTATTGATGAAGTTGAAAATCTCAGTAAGGCAAAAAAATCCACTTCAGATTTTTAAACCTCTTGATGAAACTGCTGCTTTTATCGAGTTTTCCTTCAAATACGACCAACAAGTGGCTCAAGTAGAAGAAGAACTTTCACATATTGTAGAAAGCGGTGAAGTCGATTCTACTAACTTAACCAACCTTGTAGATGATATTCTAAGCACTACAGCTACGAAATCTCAACTATTTAGTTATATGTGTCGCTTAAGTTCTACCGACGATGTAACTTATAACCATTGTATGAATGTTTCACTTCTTGCAAGCATACTTGGCAAATGGCTAAATCTAGCAGAACTTAATGTGAAAGAATTAGCCATAGCAGGATTGCTTCATGATATTGGTAAAATCAAAATTCAGCCCGAAGTACTGAACAAAGCTGGCAAGTTATCTGAACAAGAATTTGAACATATCAAACAACATACAACTCTTGGCTATCAAATCGTGGCTGCTTCTGATTTATCGGTTGGTATCAAACAAGCTATTCTTATGCACCACGAAAAAAATGAATGGTGCTGGTTACCCCCCCTTAGGATTAAGCTGGGACCGAATTCATGATTATGCCAAGATTATCGCTATTGTAGATATATATGATGCAATGACTGCGGATAGGCCCTATCACAAACGTTTTCACCCCCCCTTTGATGTCATCAAAATGTTTGAGGAAGAATGTTATGGCATACTTGATACTAAGTACCTTTATGTGTTCCTTGAACACATAGCGCATAATTTTCTAGGTGACAAAGTCCGCTTAAATAATGATAGCTTCGGTGAAATCATCTTCATTAATAAGCAATCGCCTTCTAGACCATTAGTTCAGTTGACTGATGGCAAAATAATAGATTTAATCAGCGAAATAGACTTAAAAATAGTATCTTTTGTATAATAGGGACCATAATGTATTACATTTAGACCTTTACATAACATACGCACGATATGTATTGTATGAAACACAATTGTAACTGTGATATACTAATTTTGCTATAGATAAAGATGAGCTATAAATGAGTAACAAAGGGAGAGTCCAATGGGTATTACTTACGTAAAGAATAAGCTTTATGCTTATGATTTATACCGTCATATCGGTTTTAGTCCAAAAGTATATCTAAGCGATGCAAGGCAGAAGTTAGAAGCAGACTCAACGAACATTGAGATGCTTAATATTGTTGCCTATTCTTACTATTATCTGAATGATTTCTATGTTGCTCTTGAATACGCACTCAAAGCTTACAAACTGGAAAACGAACAAAAATCAAGCGATGAACTCTATTATACCTGTAACTTATTAGGTAATATATATCGTTTCCTTGGTGTATATGATTCTGCCACAAACTACTATATGGCTGCCCTAGACCTCAAGCCGTCTTACCAAATTCAAGAAAAACGCTGTACCGTACTTAGGTATCTTGCCATCACCTACACAGAAATGAATATCATAGATTATGCCACTGACTATGCAATCGAAGCTTTACAACTTGCCGAACTTATTAATGATGAGAAATTACTATCAGACGTTCAGGTTGCTTTATGTCATATATTTATCAAAACTGAATCCTACAAAAAAAAGCTTTAAAAATCTGTGACAAATCCATAGAAATGTACAAAAGGCTTCAAGATAAAAAAAGGCCTTATTAGGGTTTACATTATTGCTGGTGATTTACAGAGTCAAACAGAGCAATATGACCTGTCTAAGATTTACTATGAAAAAGCTCTCTTTCTCTCCAAGGAGATTCATTATAACTATGGCTTAATCAATGCCAATTATGCCCTTGGCTGTTTGCTCATCAAACAAACTTTTTATAACCGAGCTAAGAATGCTTTGGATGAGTCCTTAAGACTTGCAAAGCGTTATACAATCCAGCAACCCAAAGTTAAAATCTATTATGCCCTCTCTGAGCTAGCTGAGAGAAATGATGATTATGAAATGGCCTTTAATTTATATAAAATAGCTACAGAACTCAGCGATAACTTAAATTCCAGACAACATAGAGAGACCATTTACAAATTACAAAATAAGTACAACCTAAATCAAAAAGAAGCACAGATCAAGTCCTACCTTGAACAGAACCAGAACCTTGAGGCCATGAATCGCCAACTTCAAATGCAGATTCAACTAGATCCTTTAACACAGTTGTTAAACCGTAGAGGACTTAAAAGTCTAATTAATGATTATAACTTCAATGGGGGGGAAAATGCTCTGGCTTTATGTGATATAGACAAATTCAAAATTATTAATGACACTTATGGCCATCAATGTGGTGATTATATTCTCATTGAACTGGCTAAAGTCTTTAGGTCTATATGTCCCCCCCCTTCATTTAAGATTGCTAGATGGGGGGGTGGTGAAGAATTTCTAATTGTCATGCCAAATACAAGTGTGACAGAAGCTGCTGATTATGCCAATTCTTTAAGAGAAGAAATAGAAACCATCTACTATGGTTACAGACAACATAAGATTAAGCTTACAATGACCTTTGGTGTCAGTGCCTTAATCGATAGTTTTGAGCAAAGTGTTGAGATTGCCGATAAGTGCCTCTATTTCGGTAAAAATTCAGGACGGAATCAAGTCATCAAAGATATCAAGCTTAACATGGTATGACAATGACTTTGCTAAACAAAATAAAGGCCCTTAGAACTGTGTAAGTCACAGATCTAGGGGGGGCCTTCACTACAGTTTTTTTATAACACTTAATTACTTTGCACCTTTTATAGGTTCTTCATATTCTACACCAAAAGTATCCACTGTCACTTCTAAAATGATTTGTGGTTCATTTGGCATATCCATATGGTTTCTTGGTACAGCAACTATTTGGTCAGCATGTTCGATACCTTCAATCACTTTACCAAAAGCTGCATATTGTCCATCAAGATGAGGAGCATCTGCAACCATCAAGAAGAACTGCGAACCTGCAGAGTTAGGATTTTGTGCTCTTGCCATTGATAAAACACCTTTTGAATGTTTGAGTTCATTTTTGAAGCCGTTATAATCAAATTCACCTTTGATGCCGTAACCAGGCCCACCCATACCGGTGCCTTCTGGGCAACCTCCTTGTATCATGAAACCTGGTATAACTCTATGAAAACCTAAACCATTGTAAAAACCTTCTTTAACTAGGCTTATGAAGTTATTCACTGTGTTTGGCGCTACATCTGGATATAATTCTGCTTTGATGGTACCACCATCTGCTAATGTAAATGTTACTACTGGATTACTTTGTGCCATATTGATCTCCTTCCAAAATGCATATTTCTTCGACTGCTATTATAACATAACTTAAGCAGTTGTTAAAGTAAGCTCTTTCCCTGAAGTATGATCAAATTCTACAACACTGTATAAGTTATAACCACCTATGAGATTTCTTGTCTTATAACCATTGTGATTAAGTAATGTTGTTGCTATATAGCCTCTAAACCCTACAGCGCAATAGACAACAATCTCTTTGTCCAATGGTAGTTCATCAAGTCTATTCCTAAGTTCATCCACAGGAATATTAATGGCATTGTCTATTGAACCATATTTAACTTCGTAAGGCGTTCTTACATCCAATATAATTACATGGTCACTATCTAAATCAACCAACTCATTGCTTCTAATCGGTGTCATTTTATTGACCATTATATTGTTGGCAACATAAGCCACCATATTTACAGGGTCTTTTGCTGATGAATATGGTGGTGCATAAGCTAATTCCAATTCCATCAAATCATTCACAGTCCCACCGAATCTAATGGCTGTGGCAATAACATCTATTCGTTTCTCAACTCCGACCTCACCTACGGCTTGTGCACCTAATATTTTACCCCCCCCATTATCAAATATAATTTTTAGGGTTATGACTTTTGCACCAGGGTAATAACCAGCATGGGACCCTCTTGCTACAATGGCCACATGGTAATCCTTACCATATACCATTCCTTGTTTTAAAAGACTTTTCTCATTGTTTCCTGTAGTTGCTACAGTCATATCAAACACCTTGGCTACAGATGTACCTTGTGTTCCTTTATAAGGCACCTTAAGTCCTACAATATTATCAGCAACAATTCTTCCTTGTTTGTTTGCTGGTCCAGCTAATGGAATCATTGTGTTATCACCACTAACAAAATCTTTCACTTCAATCACATCACCAAGTGCAAATATGTCCTTATCACTTGTACGTAGATATTCATTTACAATAATACCACCTCTAGCATTGGTTGATAGCCCAGCGTTTTTAGCCAATTCACCATTGGGTCTAATACCTATAGCTAATAAGACTATATCACTTTTGATTACTGTATCATCTAACAAAATGACATCTGTATTAGCATCACTATAGTCAAAACGTTTAACACCATTATCCAGATATAAGTCTATATCCTTACTGCCAATATGTTTGTGTAATATCTGTGCCAAATCATAATCTACTGGCATCATCACTTGTGGCGCCATTTCCGCTATTGATACCTTAAGTCCTAAATCGTGTAAATTCTCAGCCATTTCAAGACCAATGAAACCGCCTCCTATGACTGTTGCAGTTTTTAAATTGTTTTCTTCAACATAAGCTTTGATTTTATCAACATCCGGAATATTCCACAAAGAAAATATATTCGGACTATCAATGCCTTCAATCGGAGGTTTAAGAGGTGTAGAACCAGGTGATAAGACTAGCACATCGTATGACTCTCTATAAATAAAATCCTTGTCCCTATTTCTTACTTCAACATATTTCTCTTCTTTATTAATGCTAAGAACTTCGTTGTTCACTCTTACGTCAACTTGAAATCTCTCATTAAATGATTCTGGTGTCTGTAACAATAAGGCTTCCCTTTCACTGATTGTACCACCAATATAATAAGGTAAACCACAATTTGCAAATGAGATATAGGCCTTTTTCGAACATTATGATTTGGGCTGATTCATCCATACGTCTCAATCTAGCAGCTGTGCCAGCTCCACCAGCAACGCCACCAACTATAAGTACTTTCCTTGACATGATATGTCTCCTTTATTCCAATATATGTTATGAGTTTGAGTTAACTATCTTTGTTATTCTTTTGATATTCATATATTACAATATTCGAATATAGTTGTCAAGTCTTCTTCTCTTTTAATGTAGTTCTCTTTTATTTCTTCATTGAATAATGATACACGCATTTTGTTTTATTAAATATTGGTTAAAATAGCTTCGCTCATATTGCTTTATCTAAGTAAGTTAGTTACTATACTTAGATAGAATAATATAACATCATAAATCTGGAGGGTATTATGAAAAAAAACAGTCCTTACAAATATATTGGATTTGTCATTGTCACCTTATTGTTGGCCAAGTTTATATTCAACGATGCAGCCATCACTTGGCTTCTAAGTGCACTAAGACCTATAGTATTAACCTTTGTCATTATCTACCTTATCAACCCTATGGTTGAGTATTTCGATAAGAAAACTAAACTAAATAGGACCTGGAGTGTAACACTTTCATTTTTCTTGTGTTTTTTGTTTGTTGCCATATTCATAAGTATGATTGTACCAAGCATTATTGATAGCAGCCGTGTCATAATAAGCAATATCCCCCCCTCCAACAACGAACAATTCTTAGAGCTTGTTGATAAGGTCCCCCCCTTCATTTCAAATTATATAGAAACAAGTAGTTTGGCGAATTTCCTTGATGCAGCTGGACAATGGCTTATCGAATACAGCGAAAGTATCATGAGCTATACAGACACAATCATAGGTACAGTTAAGGGTATGTTTGTTGCCATATCAGTTGGCATACTTGCTATACTAATGTCTTTCTATGCTCTTAAAGACAATGATAAAATAAGCGAATCCATTGAAGACACTATTAACACATTTATACCTAACAATGTCACCAAAGCTTTTATCAAAGTGACACATCTTGTGGATGAGTCTTTCAGAAAATTCCTAATTGGTAAGCTTTATACTTGTTTTATTCTCGGTGTCATCGTTACAATTTTCATACTCATCTTCAATTTAATTGGGCCATGGGGGGGTATCAAAATTCCTTATGCACCTTTAATAGGTTTTATCATCGGTATAACCAATATTATTCCATACATAGGACCTCTTATCGGAACAATCCCTTGTCTATTTTTAGCTATGTTATCAGGATTTGGAGAAGTAGTTGTTCTCCTCATCATTGTATTACTGGCTCAACAAATAGACAACATTCTTGTTACACCTAAGATTATTGGTGAATCTGTTGGCCTTGGTCCATTCTGGGTGATCTTATCAATCTCACTTGGTGGTGCTTTATTTGGTGCTATTGGTATGGTTCTCTTTGTCCCAATTACATCTGTACTCCTCAAGTTAGCAACAGAAAAAAAATCACTCATTATAAAACCACCATAGAATCTGATATGTAACCACAAAAAAAGCAAGTTGCCGCCAAAGCAACTTGCTTTTGTATTTATTCTTATACAAACCATTTACTTAGATTCTTAAGAACAAATGCTTTACCCTTCTCTGTGTATACAACCTTATCATACTCCTCGTTGTTAAAAGTTGACTTAACCGATATGATACCTTGTTTCTCAGATTTGTCATTTATAACGGCTTTCTTGCTGCCTTCTTCACTGCTGTAAGATAAAAGTCCTTCTTCAATCAGTTTCTTATTGAATGCAAAAGCTGACAGTCGTTTCATTTTGTGGTGGTCAATCTGTTCATTAATGGCACCAATAATTTTCATGACCCCCCCATGTTCACCATCAGGGAACTTTATATTGTTTACCTTCTCCTCTGTTAATTTAAACGCTTCTTTAGAAAATGTTGCATTATTACCTTCAATGCATCTTGTTAATACATCACTCATAACCGCAAAACAACGTATCATACGTGGGTCATGCAAGTAATCTGATTGCTCAAGCACTTCACCTGTATAAGGATCGACACCCTGTACCAAATGATTAATTGTTTCTCTTGCCTCATTCATTGTTATCATTTCTCTTGTCATATCTAATACCTCCGCCTCGTGATTACATATCACTTATTTGATTGTAATCATATGATAGCATGTGGTATTACCTAGCTGGTCCGCTCAAAGCAGAAAGTATCAGGACACATTATCTTGTTCTTCATCACTATAATATTTATATAGGACAACTTGATTTCGACCAGTTTTCTTTGCTTTATACAGTGCATCATCCGATAATTGATAAAGTTCTTCAAGTTCTGGCATAGTATCCTCATAGTATGCAACCCCCCCAACACTTGTGGTCAAGCTTAAGGATTTATCCCCCCCATAAAGTATACACATATTTTCAATTGTACATCTTATATCCTCACTTAGTGCTTCAACAATGTCTATGGACTCATCAATAACTAACAAGGCAAATTCTTCTCCACCTAAGCGCGCTAGGACTTGACCCACATCGGAGTAAATATTAGATAACTCCCGTCCTATTGATGATAAGACTTGATCACCTGCTAAGTGTCCGTGTGCGTCGTTTATCGCCTTAAAAAAGTCTAAGTCTAACATTATCATTGCCACGGAGCTATAAGCCTCATTATCCGCCTTTAGAAGCTTGTCATAACCTTCGCTAAATCCTCTTCTGTTAAGCAAGCCTGTCAAATTGTCTCGAATGCTCAGTTGTCTTAGAGCTTCAGATTGTTTAGCGTTAACAAGACCTATTGCAACATATGAGCTAATGATACGAATAGTCTCTATATCTTCTTGGGTATAGGCATTCTTCTCATAGCTTTGAACACTTAGTATCCCAATAGTTTTGCCTCTATGTAACAAAGGTATGTAAATAACCGATTGTATGTGTTTGCTACTGCCTTCATAGACCCACCTTCTAATACCTGGTACATATTTAGAGTATTCCTGGTTTAGGTCACCTATAACAATTTCCTTAGTATTGTCTATGCACCATACTGCCAAACTATTCTTTTCTTTCAAAGGTGTTACTATGGTTGTAACAATTGTACTATCTTCTAAAAAGGTTTTATATGAAATGGCATCTTCTTCAAGCCTTCCAACACCAAGGTTTGCTACATCCATCATTGAACTAACATTTTGATACACTTCATCAAGAACAGCTTCATCACTTTTGAGAGTGGTTAACTCCCTACCAATCTTAGCAATAGCATCAAGACGTTTTGTTGCCTTGTCCATCTGGTGGTTGACAATTTGATTAACCAGTTTTTCACCATTACGTTTCTCTACCTCAACATAGAGCTCATGATAGATTATTTTTTCCTTATATGCTTCCTCAAAATCACCAAGCCCAGCCATCACTTTACTTCTAAGTTCATGGTAACGCATAGTTTTTTTATAATCATCTGACTTTTGACAAATTGTTTGAATTTCCATTAATTTATAATTAGCATAATGATAATCGCCATACTCTACATATAGCTCAACTTGCTCAAATATAATACCTATCTTGTTACGACAGTCATAATAATCAAGACTGATCAATGCATTCTCAAGTACACCAATCGCTAATGTGGTTTTCTGACTATAACTATGTACTCTTGCCAAGCCAATGGAAACTGCCGCTAATAAGACGCCATCTTTTTGGTCATCTAAGTATGCCATAACCTTAGCAAAACACATTTTAGCCTCTGCCATTTCATATATTCCTAAGTGTGCTTCACCGAGGTTACATAGATGGTATGCCGTTTGTCTATCATCTAAAACCACTGTATCAATATCAATGACACTACTTATACACTCAATAGCTTCTGCAAATCTCTTATACGAATTGTGTATACACCCCCCCATATTAGCAGTAAACTCCATAAGTCGTTCATTGTCACTTTTTTTGTATGCCAAGTCAATGCCACGTTTACAATAGTCAACCGCCATATCACCGTTAGCAGTACTTTCGAGGTAATAGATGCTATATGCATTATACAAATCAAAATAGTTATCATCATCCAACTGATTTTTCTTCATAATGGCTTCTGACATTTGAAGTGCACTAAGAGCCATTGCTGGTTGATTCATCTCAATATTAAGAAGCGCCAAAAGTCTGTACCCATGAGCTGTTCCCTCATGATACTTTAAACTTATGGCGCCATCAATTGTTTCTTTTATGTATTTTTCAAACTCATCATGTTTGGCATTGGTTAATCTAAAAAAAGGCCGAGACATACTCGAGTCTATCTTGTATAGCCTCAATTGTAGACATATTGGTTATTTTATCCAGTTCTGCCTTCATAGTTACACCTCTCACTAAATGATATAACCATTATAGCACATTAAGACTATGCTGTCTAACCATTTATAGGCACATATACCTATACCTTAGTCCCTAAGACTCACTTCCAATCTTCTTATTAAGATCTTTCAAATATCTCCTTGGAAAAGTGTAAACTCTCAACTTTATCAGCAACTTTATCGCCATAAAAGGACCTTATATCCAATCCAAAATCATGTAAGGCATAACGAATAAAGTAATTGACGCTATCCGCTTCTATACTCAAAAGCAACTCAGTCACTTCAATCAATATTGGTTCAAAGGCATTGTTACCAAGTTTGACCTCCTCTACTGCTTCTAATATGGTATCAATTATATCTGCAGCAGCCATTAATTTACCTTCAAGGTCATCTGCCTTTGGGTTTAGGATATAACCTTTAAACCGCTCTCTCCAGGACTTTGGCAAATCGCCTTGAATCTCTTCTTCGTATGCCAAATGTTCGATTTCATGTAAGGCCGATTGCATCTGAGATGTTTTTTTTCTTTGTCGTTGCAATGATATCACCTGTTGCATATTCAATAACATCATGGTTAATCGCCCGTTGAAGCAACAAGCCCATATCCACTGGGTTAAGAAATTTTCTCTCTTCCCATATGGCCAGGCCTTGTGCAATCTTAGCAACTGACCACATGTGTTCAGCTACACTGCGCCGCTTAAACATAAATTTATTCTGATATCTCTTAAGCTCCATCAAGTTCCTTGTATCAAAAATATGTTTTCCAAATGGCATGACAATACCCCCCCTTTGCATATTAGACTAGTTTGTTTATATATTAGCCCATTCATTATATCACATTCCAAATCAAGAGACCTATAATAAAGAGAAAAAGAGTGATGTGCGGTCAGTCACATCACTCTTTTTATATACCAAATGTATATTTTAGGGAAGTATTTAATTATTTGCTTTTTGATTTAGATTTGGAATATACATCGAATGCAACGGCTGCTAGAAGTACAAGACCTTTAACAATTTGTTGAATGAAAACACTGATACCCATAATTGACATACCATTGTTAAGTATACCCATAATCAAACCACCAATAATGGCACCAATAACTGTTCCAACGCCACCTGTAGCAGATGCACCACCGATAAAGCAAGAGGCGATGGCATCAAGTTCAAACCCATCACCAGCAAGTGGTGATGCTGAATTAAGACGTCCAGCAAAGATAATTCCTGCTACAGCTGACATAAGACCCATATTGGCGTATACCCAGAATAAGACTCTTTTCGTTTTGATACCAGATAATTCTGCTGCTTTAGCATTACCACCAAGGGCATATATATGTCTTCCAGCAACAGTTTTTTTGTGTTATAAATGAGTAAATAACAATTAAAACTGCTAGGATAATGACAATATATGGAAGACCTTTTGCTAGTGCCAACCAGAACATGAACAAGTTAATGATAATAACCAGAATTGCCATTTGGACTGTAAAGCCCATTGGTGATGCCACTTCAAATTTGTATTCTATTTTATCTTTTCTATCTTTTATTCTAAAGAGCACGAAGATAATTGAGGTAATAAATCCAACAACGACTGTTGTCACATGTAATCCACCTTCACCACCTATAAAGTCTGGAAGTGAACTAGACGCAATTGTTACATACAGGTCGGGTAAGCTAATAGTTTCTCCGTTCAAAATCAGGTTGTTAATCCCTCTAAATACAAGCATTCCTGCCAATGTTACTATGAAGGCTGGTATCTTAACATAAGCAATCCAGTAACCTTGCCACATACCAGCAAGTGTACCAACGACTAATCCAAGTATAATGGAGATAACAACTGGCAGACCCCCCCAAATAACACTAAAGACAGCACTTGATGCACTTACCAATGCAACGATTGAACCAACTGAAAGGTCAATATTACCCCCCCCTGTTAATATACATAAAACCATACCTATTGCTAATATCAATATATAACTGTTTTGCATAATCAATCTTGAAACATTAATTGGTTTAAGCAATATCCCACCAGTGGTAATCTGGAAGAGGATCATAATCGCTACAAGTGCCATCAACATAGCATATTGACGCATATTGTGTTTAATCATACTTTTAATATTTTCCATAATCAATTTCCTCTCTTAAACGACTTCGTCTTCGCGACGGTTTGCACTGGTTATTATGGCTCTCATGATACTTTCTTGTGTGGCTTCCTCTATTGGCATTTCATCCACCAACTCACCTTCATTCATTACATATATCCTGTCTGATATGCCAAGCAATTCTGGCATTTCAGATGAAATCATCACAACACTCTTACCTTGGTTAGCAAGTTCATTTATGATTGTATATATTTCATATTTTGCTCCAACGTCAATCCCTCGTGTAGGTTCATCAAGGAATAAAACATCCGGTTGGCTAAACAACCATTTAGCAACACAGACTTTTTGCTGATTTCCACCTGAGAGGTTGCCCGTTTTTTTTGAAGAATGCTTGAAGACTTAATACGTAATTTCTTACGATAATCCTCTGCCACATGAATTTCTTTATTCATATTAACAACACCACGCTCACTAATTGAATGTAGATTTGATATTGTGATGTTACGCTTAATATCGTCAATCAATACCAGTCCTGCAGTTTTTCTATCTTCGGTTAAATAAGCCAATCCATTGTCAATGGCTTCACTTACATTATGAAGTTTAAGCTCCTTGCCGTCTTTAATCATTGTACCCGTAATATGTTTACCATAAGCTTTACCAAATAGACTCATAGCAAGTTCAGTTCTACCAGCTCCCATAAGGCCTGCAATACCAACTATTTCACCTTTTTTTAACGTTGAAGTTAATGTTCTTGAGCTTGACTCGTTCTTCATCAAGCGGATCATAAACTTTCCAATCTTTCACTTCAAATGATACATCTCCAATATTTTTCTCACGTTTTGGATATCTATCTTCCATTTCACGTCCAACCATGCCTTTAATGATGCGGTCTTCTGTAATCTCATCTGTTCCTTTTACTAAAGTCTCTATCGTCATACCGTCACGAATCACTGTTATTTCATCTGAGATTTTTGTAACCTCATTAAGTTTATGCGAAATAATAATACAAGTAATTCCTTGTGTCTGGTTTAATTCCATAAGTAGTTCTAGCAAATTATCCGAGTCTTCATCGTTAAGAGCTGCTGTTGGTTCATCTAGTATCAGCAACTTAACATCTTTTGCTAGGGCTTTGGCTATCTCAACTAATTGTTGATGTCCAACGCCAATATCTTTGATTAAGGCATTATGCTTTACATTTAGACCCACTTTTTCCATCAATTCTTTTGCTCTATCATTTGTTTCATGCCAATTAATGACACCCTTCGCTTCTCTTTCATTTCCAAGAAAGATATTTTCTGCCACGCTCATGTATGGGCTAAGGGCTAGTTCTTGATGTATAATGACGATGCCTAATCCTTCACTGTCTTTTATGTGATTGTGCTGGCATACATTGTTCTCATAAACAATGTCACCATCATATGTACCATATGGGTAAATACCACTGAGCACATTCATTAGTGTTGACTTCCCTGCGCCATTTTCACCCACCAATGCATGAATTTGTCCCTTTTTGACTTGTAGATTTACCTGATCAAGTGCTTTGACACCTGGAAACTCTTTGGTTATATTCCGCATTTCGAGAATATTTTCAGACATAACACATGCTCCTTTTATGATTGCCAAATTGTTTTGTTTCTTCATTAAGATATGCTGTGGCAGTTATCTGCCACAGCAATTCTAAGTTCTTCATCTATTGTGTCTCACATTATCCCCCCCTATAATTACTTAAGTTGATCTGCAGTATAATACCCTGAATCAACCAATAATTCTTTGTAGTTATTTATGTCAGCAAATACTGGTTCCGCAAGGAATGATGGTACAACCAACACACCATTGTCATATGACTCTGTATCATTGACTGGTACTGTTTCACCTCTCATTATTGCATCTACCATTGCAACTGTGTTATCTGCAAGTGTACGTGTATCTTTGAAGATAGACATGGATTGCTCACCAGCAATAATCATTTTTACATTTGTTGTGTCACAGTCTTGTCCTGTTAATACTGGGAATGGTACTTCAGCCGTTCCATAACCAGCAGCCTTAAGAGAAGCAACAATACCTTGTGCCAAACTATCATTTGGTGATAGAACAACATCAACCATCTTGTCTGCATAATTAGCGGTTAAAAGATTATCCATTCTTGCTTGTGCACCTTCTGGTTTCCAACCTGGAATAGCAATTTCTTCCATGTCAACTTGACCTGAATTTATTAGTAACTGTCCATTATCTATATAAGGTTGTAGTGTATCCATTGCACCTGCGTTAAATACGAATGCATTGTTATCATCTGGTGATCCACCAAATACTTCCATGTTGAATGGTCCAGCACCATTAGCTAAGTCCATTGCTTCAACAATAAATTCACCTTGAATTTGTCCAACTTTGTAGTTGTCAAATGTTGCATAATAACTTACATCACCTGATTCTTTAATCAATCTGTCGTAAGCAATAACTTGAATACCTTCTTCTCCTGCCTCTTTTAAAACACCTTTGAGTGCTGTTCCATCGATTGAAGCAACAACAAGAACTTTTACACCTTTAGTAATCATGTTCTCTATTTGAGATACTTGCGTCTCAACTTTATCTTCAGCGTACTCAAGAACAACTTCATAACCTGCGTCTTCAAGTTTAGCTTTCATATTGGCACCATCTTGGTTCCAACGTTGAAGTGATTTCGTAGGCATTGCAACACCTACCTTTGCATCAGATTTACTTTCTTTAGCTTCAACTGCTTCAAGCCCCCCCAATTGATCAGCAGTGTAATAACCTGAATCTATAAGTAGCTTTTCATAATTATTGATATCAGCAAAAACTGGCTCGGCAAGAAAAGATGGTACTACCTTTACGCCATTATCATATGATTCAGTATCATTAACAGGAACTGCTTCTTCTTTCATAATAGCATCAACCATCTTAACTGTGTTGTCTGCCAGTGTTCGTGTATCTTTGAAAATAGACATTGATTGTTCGCCAGCAATAATCATTTTCACATTAGTCGTATCACAATCTTGACCTGTAAGTACTGGGAACGGTAAATCTGCCGTACCATATCCAGCTGCTTTTAGTGAAGCCACAATTCCTTGAGCTAAACTGTCATTAGGCGATAAAACAACATCGATTTTTATATCAGCATAATTTGCAGTTAATAGGTTATCCATTCTTGCCTGTGCACCTTCTGGTTTCCAACCTGGTATGGCAATATCATCCATATCCACTTGCCCAGAATTAATAACCAATTGACCATTGTCAATAAATGGTTGAAGGGTATCCATTGCTCCAGCATTGAATACAAATGCGTTGTTGTCATCTGGTGAACCACCAAACACTTCCATGTTGAATGGTCCAGTGCCATTTGCTAAGTCCATTGCTTCAACAATGAAATCTCCTTGGATTTGACCCACCTTATAGTTATCAAATGTTGCATAGTAGTCTACATTAGCTGAATCTTTAATAAGTCTGTCATAAGCAATGACTTGGATGCCTTCGTCAGCCGCTTCTTGTAACACACCTTTGAGTGCTGTACCGTCAATTGATGCAACCACAAGAACCTTTACGCCTTTTGTAATCATATTCTCAATCTGAGAAACTTGAGTCTCTACCTTGTCTTCTGCATACTCAAGGACAACTTTATATCCCGCATCCTCAAGTTTTGCTTTGATGTTTGCACCATCTTGGTTCCATCGTTGTAGTGATTTTGTCGGCATTGCAACCCCCCCAACCAAATTATCTGATTTTTTTGCACAGCCTGCGAATAAAGTTGTCATCAATACAAGAACTAATACAATTGATAATAGTTTTTTCATGTATAAACCCTCCTTAAATCTGTTAGATATGCCGTTTACTTCACGACTTATCGGTTACAAATCACATATTACAGGAATGTTTACCATCATAGAATAGATTAAATTAGCAAGCTCTTCACTTTTTTTAAGCCATTTTATTAAGATATAGAAATAGCAGTAAATTATTAATCTTAATAATTTACTGCTACCATAATAATGCTACGACTGTTTAATATAATGCTAATTGGCAAATCTGTAAACATCTTCTTCACTATGAAAGAAATCCTTTATGATGGTCTCTTTCATATTATCCTTGTTCACAGAAATCACATCGAACTTTACAAATGGCACATCATAAGTTCCATCACTGATATATTCTTCAAACACAACATCTTCCTCTGTTAACATACTATATACCAGCTCCATAGAACCTTCCGCCAGATTTTTCAAAGGTTTATAGACAGTCATCAACTGTTTATCTTCCACAATTCTCTGACAAGCACTGATATCCGCATCATGGCCAACCACTTTCACAGACTCAACCATGCCATATTCAGATAAAACACTGATTGCACCTTCTGCCAATAAATCATTTGCTGCAATGATTGCATCAATTTGGGCACCTTCTGAAAGTAACTTGCTGATTGTGTCAAAAGCAATGTCTTCTCTCCAATCATCCGCCCAAACCTCTTCAATAACATTGATATCACCACTTGCTATTGAAGCCTCAAGGACCTTGTTATAACCTTCATTAAACATAATTGAGTTATTATCAAGAGGAGAACCATTGATAATCACATAATTACCCACAGGAACACTCTTAACAAGGGCGTCTGCCATAAGTTCACCAACCAGAACGTTGTCAAAAGAAACATAAGCATCCACTCTTGCATTGGCAATCAAACGGTCATAGGCAATGACAATAACACCCTGACGCCTGGCTTCTTCCACAACTTCAGCCAAAGCATCCTTATCATGAGCCAGAATGAAGATTGCAACAGCCCCCCCTTCATCAACAAGTGAGCTAATATCTTCTATTTGATTGTTCACATTCTCATAAGCATTGAGTACCTCAAATTCAAACCCCCCCAACTCTTGAGCCTTGGTTTTGAGGATATCAATATCTCTTTGCCAACGTTCAATTATTAGTGCATCCACACTAAAACCAATCATTGGTTTCCCACTATCCATATCAATAGGACGTCTCACATATTCATTGCTCTTATTCCATGGCTCATTTATTGTCACTATACCTATCAAGAATAGAACAATAATAATGCCACTAATAACACCCATCCTAAATAGTTGTCTCTTTTTCATCTTAAGCTCCTCACTTCGTGTTTCGCCTATTGGTATTCTGTTGGTGATACTCCCTCAACCTTCTTGAACAGTCTGCTAAAGTAATTTGGATCATTGTAGCCAATTTTGAAACAGATTTCCTTAATAGACATTTTACCTGATTTCAGCATCTGTTTGGCCTCATCCATACGTACTTGAGTCAAATAATCAATAAAGTTAACGCCCAGTTCCTTCTTGAATATTTTGCTAAAATACTGTGGGCTTATTGCTACAGCCTCAGCAACGTCTTTTAGTCGAATATCATCTGAATAGTTGTCTTTAATATAGACCATAGCATCGCCTATCACCGATGATACTTTGTTCTCTTTCTCAGACTTGACGCTAAGTGCAATTTCTTTAGATTTTGCCATACAATAATTTTCAATCTCAAAATAGTGGCTCAATTCTCTAATGTCATCAACATAATTAATGGAGTGTTCATATTGATCTAATGTGTCATTCCTATAACCCGTTGTAAATATCAATACCATTAACTCAATAGCAATACTTTTTAATGTACCAATGTCATCCACATAATTCTTGTGCAAACTATGAAAAAAATAATTTCATTAATGCATCAACTTCTGACACATTACCTTCCTCTACCCTTTTGATTATTGCCTCTTCATCACTTTTAATCTTCATCAATGCTTCTGTTTTATCTGTTGATTCAACAGCATCCTTTATATGAAGAATACGTTCATCACTCATTTTGCTTATTGCCTTAACCGCTTCGTTAAAGGATATATTCATTCGATCAAGTCTAGAGCAACGACCTATGCCAATATAAACTTCTGTGTCAACCATTTCAAAGATACGTTTGTGAATGGCCTCAGCCAGTTCGATTGACCTTACCCTCTGATTGTACTCGTTGTCAGGCATATCATCATAGACCATTACCGCGATTCTATTGACCATCATTGGTCCTACAATGGATTTGCATTTATATTTAATAGCGTTACGAATGGCATTGTACTGTTGATTACCTCTAACACCTGTGCCTATTTTGTTACTGAGCTCACTGTACTGATCACCTTCACCAAGTTCTATGACCATCATATAACCAGATTCTTTTCTAATATCAAGGAGTGTATGATAATCCGAACTTTCTTTTTGATAATCAGAGTTCATAATAACGGAATAGATATAACCGTATTCAAGAACAGGCAATATCTTATCTAGTTTTTCCTGTGTTTCAATTTCCTTTTGCTTCAACTGCTTCTCAGCCTTTATTTCACCAATAACCTTTGTTAAGGTCTCAATAAGCTTCATCTTATTAATTGGTTTTAATATGTAATCTTGAACCCCCCCAAGACGGACAGCACTTTTGGCGTACTCAAATTGTTCATAAGCAGATATAATGACAAATCTAATATGATTATCCACTTCCTTAATGGTCTTGATTGCCTCAATGCCGTTGATTCCAGGCATTTGAATGTCCATTAGAACAATCTGAGGGTGATGCTCTTCATATAACTCAATAGCCTCACGCCCCCCCGACTTTGCCAGAGCAACAATTTTGATTTCCTCAGCAAAGGTATTTTGTATGATGAACTGGATACCTTCTCGAACGATGTGTTCATCATCAACAATCATTAGTTTAATCATCGGATTCTCCTCTTACCAGCGGCAGGCTCATAATAACTTTGGTACCTACCCCCCCAACTTGGCTTGTCAGTTTTATCAACTCCTGTTCTTTATAGAACAATTCCAGACGTTCAATAACATTGGCCATACCTATGCCATTGGAATTCTTTTTAATATCCATATCATTGTGGTCATGAATAACATTGGATGCAATTTCGTCAATTTTGGACTGTGTCATTCCAAGACCGTCGTCTTCAATAACAACCATTAGGTAGTAGCCTTCATTGTGAACGGTGACTTTGATATTGCCACCTTCCTCTTTATTGGCCAAACCATGAATATAAGAGTTCTCAACAATTGGTTGCAAAGTCAAGGGTGGTATCAAGTAATCAAGGCCACTGTCATCGATAATGAAATCAAAAGTGATTAGTTCACCAAAGCGAACTTTTAATAGTTCATAATAGTCTCTGATATTATCCACTTCCTGATTCAGGGTAACGGCCTCATCTAATTGCTTAATGTTGTAGCGAAAGAGTCTACTCATGGTTTCAAGAAACTCACTTGTCCTGTCTGCCCCCCCTTCTAACATTGATAACTGCACGCCTGCATTAATAGTGTTAAATAGAAAATGTGGGTTCATCTGAGACTGAAGTGCATACAACCTTGCAGCGTCAAGCAGTGACTGCATCTTTAGGTTCTCCATTTCCTTATCCATAAGTTTGGCTTCAGTCTGAGCTTTTTCCTTAAGGGCTTCAATATAAGCATGAATACTACGTTTCATCTTATTAAACGCTCTGGCAAGTACCTCAAGTTCATCATTTGTTTTGACAATAATGTCATCTTTCTCGAACTCTCCCTTTGCAATTTCCTCAGCTGAATGGGACAGCCTAATCAATGGTGAAATTATATTGCCTGACATTCTAAGAATGATAATGATGGATAGCAATACCAAATCAAAAATTAGGACAATGTTTAGAATATTCGAAATACTAACTTGTTCTGCCATATATAGATAGTTGTTTGCATTTCTGTCAAGTTGCCGTATATTAAGTTCATTAATATAAGACTCAATATAGGCTTTAATCTTAAGAGCTTCTTTATACTTCCTCGAATACGACGATATGCTAGACTTTCTCTTATCGCCAATAGCTTGATTGGCAATTATCAAGTAATTTGAAGTCATTTCCTTAATATCAAGAATCATCAGTTCTTCTTCTGTGAGACCATCAACACCTGATAGTGTTTCATCAATTATAAGTTCAAGTCTTTCTGCATTAAGCATATAATTATTAAGAGATGTAGAGCTTTTTGTCGAAAGGTAAACATCCAATTCCTGGTCTACTATAGCCAAGTGGTCGTGAATATCCTTTAGGGCAAGATTTCGCACGAACATCTCATCAATTTTTTCTTTATAGACATTGGTGATGGTTAATGAATATATGCTCAGGGTGGCCATCAGAAAAATAATGGCAAATGTATAAGCAAACATCTTGTTCTTGATTGTTGTATATTTTTGAACACGTTTTGAAGACTTAAAGATTCTCATCAATAGCCTCCTCTTCATCTAGATAAATCTCTAGATTCTTACTTGTAATAAAACGGACAAAGATATCTCTATATTGTGAAACAAAATGTCCATCCTTATATTTGGTCATATCAAGCATAGCCTCATAACCAATTCTCTGGTTGTCAGGTACGATTGTTGCATGTACAACACCCCCCCTGCTAATATAGTCGAGAATTTCTTCACTATCCCCCCCCGTGCCAATTATTGTTACATCGTTAATCATATTTAAATCTTTTATGGCCTGAACAACCCCCCCTAGGGTTTCTTGATTACTAAAGCATATTATAGCTCTTAGATCCTCATGTTCTTCTATAATGTCCCTTGCTACCCCCCCTTCTGCGTTCAAGAAGTTATCACCTTCATTGTCCAATCTATGGGGGGGTTTTACTATATAACCTGGATACAATTCTTCTTGCATAGCTAAGGCTTGGTCCTGATCAATCAATGTTGATGTTTGAAGCATTATAATTGTACCATCAGCAACATATTCACTAGCCAGATGTTCATTTAATAGTTTACCAATACGGCTACCCATTTGATAACGGTTGTAAGTAATGAAGCTCACCTTTTCCTGAGACCTAACTTCATTGGCCAAGGTAATGACTGGTACATTCCTAAGCTTTGCCTTGGTAAATAATTGATTAAAACCCTCATCTTCAAACACTTGAATAACAATGCCATCTACATCTGACTCAATACCAATATCCATCTGTTCTTTAATGCGTTCTTCTTTATCTTCACCTGCAAAACTCCATAGTTCATAGATAATAGGAAAATCTTCCATAGCGCCATCAAGTCCAATTTTGAGTTCATCAACAAAACCGCTATCTGATCCATCAACGATGACCATATAACGGTACTTAGGTAAGCCTTCAGTTTTGTTTGAGGATTTTATCTCAATATCCTTACTAAGCTGGGTAAAATTGATAGCAATAAGCACACTAACAACAATTAATATGATGACTAGTATAGCCGTAATGAAGTTCATCCATCTTTTATTCATAGAACCATCCTATCTTTCATAGCTCTATTTTACCACTTGATTGACATATAAAAAAAAGTCCAATAAGCCTTAAAATATTATCCATCTCTAGCATTATTTATCCAAAAGAAGTCACAGGCTCATCATCTTATGAATTTAACACTTAATCTAGTAATGGAGATGGAGTTGTTTAAAACCTTGAAAGATACCATACATAAGAAGAAGAATGCTTATAGGAATTGCCCATGAAAAGATTAGTATCATGGTACTTGAGAAAGCACCAAGTACGCCAACCAACATTATGATTAGGGTTGGTGCACAACAAGAAAACCCTGTGAATAGTGCTGGGATTAGTGCAACTAGCCGACCTTTATTTCTGGTCAATTGACACACTCTAGGATAACGAACACTGATAACAAATAAAGCAATATTCAAGTAAACAAGGTATATAAGTAGCAACATTAGAACAATATTAAATGGCGAAAGACGTAATATGAAATATGGTGGTATCCTAAATTCAGCTATGGATTCCCAAAGAAATGGTGCTCTCATTTTGAGTGCTGAAGTCAAGGGATTTGAAACAAACACTTGCTTATACTTGGTCACTGACTCAAAGGCTATATAACCTGCCGTAAAATAATACAAAAGACCATAGAGGATGGCTATTGTTTTAGCCATCCTATGAATTTCTTTATGGTCTTTAATGAATTTTTTTTAAACTACGTCGTTTACTCATTCAATCACCTCAGTATCAGGATAGAATGCATACCAGGCAAACCACATAACATCGAAATAAATAGGAGAATCCAAGTCTTCAAGCTGCAATATATCATCTATCGGTTCATTGTTGTAGTCAAATACACGAACAGTGTCGATGGACTCATCATGAATCGCAATAAAAGAATCACCTGCTAGTTCAAATATATGATGCCCTTTATCTTTTACAAACTCAGGTTCTATGGCAAGTCTTTCATCACCATTTTTCACGCCAACGACCACATGTTTGTCTGACTTACTTGGCGTATCCTCATTGGCTATTAGGGGGGGAAAAATCACTCCATCTGTGGTGTAATAATTGAACTCCTTATCTTCGGTATAACTGCCATATGGATCTCTGTTATAGTCTCTGATAAAGCCTGTGTCTTCCATTAAAACCAGGGCCTCAGGATAGACATCTCTTGCATCCTTCCAATCTGCCCAGAATGTTGGAACAACTCCTAGTGAATGTCCTTGAAGATTTTGATCAAGACCAATACCATCAATCTGTGATATGAAGCTATCAGTACTGCGATCATACATTAATAGATTGCTATTAATTAATTTACCGCTTGTCCCAAGACTGGTATCAATACCTTCAGGATATTCGTAGGTAATACAAGATCCTGTCAAAGGACAGTAGGTCAATGCAAGACCATGTTCACTCAAATTAACAATCTCATGCCATACCAATATACTCTGAGGATACAAATAAACCTGATTATCCAGTTCTAAAACAAAAAAAACTGAGCACCTAACTCATAATCATCATAGACATCAGATACACTTTTGTATATAGCTTGATCTATAGATGGAATCCCATCTTTTGGAACACCACCAGATTGTATGTTATCTAGTAATACTTGTCCAAATGGATAGTCAAGTGCCTGGTACTCAATTAAATTTATATCAGCACTATCTGTATCACGTATATCGTCCTTACTTGTACCATCTACCTTCTCAGCAGCATCCTCCGTGCCTAAGTCAGCCACACTATTTGCTTCATTATCGCTACTATTATTTCTATAACCATCACCACAGGCACTTATTATCATAAGGACACTTAGTAGTAATGCAATTACAACACTTTGCTGTAACCAACTATGTTTTTGTTTCATAGAATCACCTCTTAGCTTTACCTTACTCCAAATGAGAATGACCATCAATAGACTTCATAGAAACTTAATAGTATTTAAAAGAATGCCAAAACTTACGTAAAAGGTTTACCACCAACCTGTCACATAAGCTTTCGCATCGTCATATATCTCTTACCATCTGTATAAATTACTTCAAGACCAAGTTCCTTACCAATGACTTGAAATGTCTTAGGCGTAAAAAAAACCAATATGTGTAATGTCCCTTCTATACCACCATTTTAAGAATTTGGACTCATCTTTCTCATGAAATAGGGTCATTATAGCAAGAACACCACCAACCTTTAAATGGCTTGTCAGCATTTTTATAACTTCCAGCGGTTGCTCAAGGTGCTCAGCCACTTCTGTAGATACAATAAAATCATACTCCCGATTTTCATAGACTTTGTTTGGCTGATAGTGCAAATCATAATGATCCATCAATAGGCCATAATCTCTTTCCATAACTTGGGTCAAAACCGGCTCAGGACCACTACCAAAATCCAATCCCTCTCCACCATCTATATAAGGAAAAAGACTCTGTTCAAGGAATTTTTTGAACATGGTCACATACCCCCCCTTATTCTCAATGGAATTCTCATGACGGTCATACTCTAACCGTTCTTCTTCGAAGGAAATAAGGTGTGAACTTCGTAGTCCAATAAAATCACATTCTACGCACCAATCATAAATATTGCCAAACTTGTGATCATCTATTACTTTTGTGGTTTTGCCACAAATTCTACATTTCATTCTAGCAACTCCTTAAGATATGTCAAATTGAGGCTGGTTGTAATACCTTCTTCATGCCAATGGTTCTTACATCCACAGTAATCAAGTAGGACGCATTGGGCTGGTATTCCCCCCCTCTCTCTTAGCATCCAACCACCTGAGATTAGATTGAGTACACAAGAAACACCGACAACACCAATGCCTGGATCTAGCCGCCTTGTATCATTCTTTTGTGAAGAGATAGATGAACTGTGACCAACCATAATGACTTCTACATCCAAGTCCTTTGTTCCTTCTGTTATCATTCCAACTTGGCAATTCTTTTCACACTGCTTGCAGACAAACCAATCATCTTTTCCAACTGACTGACATTCTTCAAGGGACTTAGACCGCATACATGTGGTAATAGAACCATCTTTTTGGATGTATTATGGAAGCTTTGTCTAAATCCTTGATTCATCAAGCCCGCTCCTACCATATTTAGATAGTATTCTTGTTTTCTTTTACCAGTAAATAAATAATCCTCTTGCCACTTCCTATACTTCTGCTCATATTTTAGATATATGTCCACATCGCTGACATAGGTCGATAAAATAACATCACAATACTCTATAAAGTATCTTGATAGGGTCAAAATATCTGTGATATCACTTTGAAATTCCTTGGTATTTTGACCTCTTAGATAATTCTGCCAATGCCTAAGACGTTTCACCTCTTGTTCATACTCATCTGTTGCATTTAGATATTTAATAAGCCCATTGAACTTACTCTGGGTCAACATCCATGAATTACTGTAATTCATGTCACTATTTTTATTAATATCTAATCCAACTAGGGTTGTGATGAGTATTCCCTTTATTTTATTCATTATAGGTTTTAGCTTAAGGGATTTTCTTCGGAATTTTGCAATCCATTGAAGAAGGGATTGATTGAACTGTTTGACTCTTTTAATTCTATGGTTGTAACAATACCACAGCACACCAATACACAGAATCTCTAGGATTGTCTCTTCTCTTGAATTACTCATTAGATTGGAGGTCTTTAAGAACTGCTCATAGCCATCCAACATCTTTTTGTAATGTGTGTTGGCATAGTCACGAATATGTATGGTCATATCATCAATAGTTCTATAGTAATTGATTGAATTAAGTTCATCAACCAGGGAATATGTTTTCTTGTCCATGAGTGCTCCATATATTCTTTTGCTTACCAAACTAAGAAGGTCTTTGATTTTTGTACTGTGATAACCAAGCACCCAGTGAATGTTCAAACTGAGTCGGTTGCTCTAAGAAGAAAGAATGACTGGCATTAGTATGTAGGCTTACTGTAGCATTTGGATATTGACTGAGTTTATCAAGCATATCTTGGTAGCCAACAACTGAATCCTGATAGCCAAGAAGCAATAAGCATTTATGGTTATGTACCTTATTATCGTTATCAATATACCCACTGGCATAATTCTTGTTATAGAGTTCTTGAAGAAACTCTGCATCTGCTAGGGCGATAGCTCTTGAAAAGTCTGCCTCATATCGTTTAAATGCTCTCGGATTAATTACAACCATATCCTCAACACTTTCTTTTTGTGTATCGGACATTAGTGCAAAGAAATCCTCATCAATCTCTTTATTAGTAATCACTGCCTTCTTCCGTTTTTTGAAATCAGGTATAACAACTGGGCAAATCAAAGCCTCTCCTGTCACCTGTCCCTCAAACCTACTAGCGACACCTTGAGCCAGATAACCACCATAAGAGAATCCCATTACAATAAAAGGATGATCCTCCACTAAAGCACGTATAAATTCACAGACCAAATCCAACATTATATCAGAATTGTTAAACAAACTATGTCTTGGTGATTGACCCATTCCAGGTAAATCTATGTATATTCTTTTGAACCCACTCAAAGCAATCGAGGATTCCTCAATGGCTCTTTCCATACAAATGCTATCTAAATAGAAGCCGTGAATAATAATAAGGGGGGGCAAACCCTTTCCATGACTTGTATAGTAAATGGATTGATCTTTGATTCTAATAACCATATCACCCTCCGTATATATATCTAATATAAGTGATATAATACCACAAACAGAAGGCTTCTTCTAGTTTATTATAAAATAACAAATAAGATACTGACAATCACATAAACTGCTAAGTCATAACCATGGTTTATAAAACCAAGTTTCATACTACGGTCTTCAAAGCCCCCCCAATTCTTAATAATCATTGGAAGTCCCGTACCAATCCAAACTATAACAGCTAATACAAGAGCTTCTAGAATAGAAGATATACCAAAATTCAATACAATGAAGCCAATGATATAACTTGTTATGATGGCCATTACTGTAGTAAAGCCATAGACTTTGCCCATCTTACCTTTTGATACTTCAATATAATCTGCTGTTATACCTGCTTCTTTCATCCAAACCTTAGCAAAAAGTACAGGGCTATACCATAAGGCTCCTAATGCCATATTAATGACTGCACCAATAATCAGTGGTAAAATACTAACGCTATAATTCATAAAAAAATACCTCCTTATATAATTGAATGTTTTTATCATTGCCCTCTCTTTTATGATAACCATTTTCAATATCCCTTGCAAGACAAATTTTATAGTTGCAATTACAACCACATTCTTGTATAGTTGTAATTACAACCAACTCATTTAATCCTTCATACTAAAGCAATCTATAGGAGGCAAAACATGGATACGCATTTATTAAGACATATTGGAAGCTTCACTAGAAATATACAAAGCCTCTGTGACCTTAAGTACCGAGCGCTTAACCTACAAAAGGGACAATTTATGTTTTTGATGCGGGTTTGTGAGAATCCAGGCATTACCCAAAAAAAACTAAGTCAGCTCATTGCTGTTGAGAAAAGCACTACCACTAGAGCCCTACAAAAACTAGAGAAAGATGGCTATATCAGACGTAAAAAATCTATGAAAGACACAAGAATTACATCCGTCTTCGCTACTCTAAAAGGACTAGATACTTATGCCGAACTGGCTAGATTTGAGTTGGAGTTACTAAAGTCTTTTACCAAGCACCTTAGCACTGAAGAACAGAAGGTCCTTGGCTCTGTCTTTGACCGATTGGACTTTTCACACATTGCGCTCTCAAAGTCTGAAAACAATGAACCTTCTCTTACCATCCATTTAGCAGATGAGAAACACTTAAACGAATGTTTTTCCATTAGAGAAATTGTCTTTCAACAAGGTCAAAATGTAGCAAAATCCATTGATTTTGATGGTCGTGACCAAGATGCTGACAATTTCATTGCTTACTACGCCAACCAGCCAGTAGGCACTGTCAGGTTAAGACAAATAGATGATTCCTTACTGAAGCTAGAACGTCTGGCGGTATTAGAGCCTTATCGTGGTTTATCCATTGGTTCTGCTATTATTGAATATTGTTCTATTTATGGAAAGTCCAAGGGCTACAAGAAAATCAAGCTCCATGCACAAATGAATGCCCTTTCTCTTTATTTAAGAGCTGGTTATACGCTTATAGGCCAACCATTTATGGAAGCAGATATAGAACATGTTCTCGTCGTAAAGTCCCTTGAATAGGGCCTTTAGCAAGCTTCTAATCATTTTTTTTGGATTTCGTGTCATTTTTTGCCATCAATCCTATGAAGCGTTGTGACTAAAGGGCTGTGATGGTATAATAGTAATATTAATTCTATGGAGTGATTACTGATGTTTAATATACTCATTGTCGACGATGAACCTTTAATTACCAAAGGTGTCCATTCTAAAATCAAACGCCTTGACCACCCTCTTATCGCCAATATTCATGAAGAGAATTACCCACTTAGGGCACTTGAATATATAAAAAACTCGCGTCCTGATATTGTTATCTCAGACATGAAAATGCCTAAACTAAACGGTATTGAACTTGCTAAAGAGGCCAGGAAGATACATAGTGACATCAAATTCATTATGCTCAGTGGGTATGATGACTATAAATATGTCAGAGAATCCTTTCAACAAGGTGCCATTGATTACCTTCTCAAACCAGTCAGTGCAGAAGATTTGAAAGATAAACTTAGTGACGCCATTAATATGATTGAGATTGAGCATGAAACAAGCTTCTAGACAACCCAGATTTGTCCAAAGCCGTTCACAATTTATCAACATCAAATCAAGAAAGTGTTCTAGAAAGTGCAAGGTCCTTTATTGATTCTACCTTAACATATAAGCACTACCAACTGGTTTCTATAAGCCTTCCAAACGACTATCAGATGAATTATCTTAGTCAATTGACTAAGACAATCATAGGACTGTTTAACGAAGACATTGCCATTTATCACTACTATGACAACTCAAGAAATAGTGTTCTAATTCTTAATTATGATGATGAGACCACACAACTCTACATTGCTAACACCCTTACAACATTTCTAAAAAACTTGAAAGACCAAGTAGCTCCAGCAACACGAATAGCACTAACATCGGTCTTTGAATCTATAGCAGATTTTCAATCTGTGACAAAACAACTGAATCAAATTATGTCTGCTAAAATTCTCTATGCGCCATATAGCCTTATGATTCATGATGTCAATAGTACAGTGGAAAACACGTCTAGAGACATGGTCAAACAGCTGTCTATATGGTTCATCAAAAAAAGATTTTACCTCGATTAATCACTTCATCGACCACTACTTCATTCAAAAGAAAATTGATTATATGGCCCTTCATGACTCAAAAAAAATATACCTCATTCTACTCCAAAAAAAATCAACGAGTTATTTAACACAAGTGATCTTGTCCAAGTTGACTTGTTCACCAAGACTTTTGATAGTTTTGATACCTTAACATCACTAAGACTCTATTTGAAAGATTGTTTATTCAAAATTCAAGCACAACTTGAAAAAAAAGACAACGATATCAATACAATTATTGAAACAGCTGTTAAGTATATTGATGCACATATTGATGAGGATATCAATATGGCAAGTATAAGTAACCATCTGTCCTTGAACTATTCATACTTTAGTAAGTTGTTCAAAGAGACAATGAACATATCTTTCAAAAAAATATCTGGTCAAAATAAGGATGGAAAAAGCCAAAGAAATGCTTCAAGATCCTACTGTCAAAATATATGAGGTTGCATCAAAGACAGGCTATGACAATGCTCAGAATTTCTCTAGAGCTTTCAAAGGACACTTTGGCTATTCACCAAAAGATTATAGGACGAAATAATATGAAAAAAACGAAAGATACACCTCAAAATTATTCATAAGATTACATTGGCCTACTTACTCACTATTATTGTACCTTTAATGACCATAACAGCAATAGCTTATTATCAATTCTACACATCAGAGAAAAACGCAGTTCTTGACAATCAAAAAACAGTCCTCAGCCTTTCAGGTGAGAATTTAGCAAAAAGTATTAACGTCATTGAAAGTATTGGAGACAACATTAGCAAGGAGTTACGACTCATTAGCTATCTTAATAGCGGCGCACTTAGCACCTCTTATTCAATAGAAGAATATCAATATAGCATATCACCTATCTTTGAGTATAGTAAGCTGATTCAGAAAGTTAACGCCCATAGCACAAGAGTCTTTGTCCATGACACAAATGTTCCCGAATCTGGCAATGTTTTTATTCACGATACTTCATTAACCAAGCTTGATTGGTATCAAGATTTATTAACATCTGATGCACAGTCATTATGGCTTGGACCTCACAGCATTGATGACCTTCAAGGTATTGAAGGTGACAGTAATACAATAAGAAAAATCTACAGCCATTGCAGGAAGCTCTTTTCATCAAAAGGAGATTATGTTGGTTTACTAGTGATTAACATCTATCAAGACGAGCTTTTTTTCAGGCTTTACGGGCTTTTATAACGAAACAAATAGCTTCTATGCCAATGACACACTAGGTAATACACTCTTCTCTACCAATGAATCGAACATCACCTTAGATGCAATGGATATCAGCAAAATATTAAGCCAAGAGCGTTATATCTATACTGAGAAGGATTATATGTATATGTGGCATTATGATGATGCCCTTAATATAATTCTTGGCGTTGGTACCAAATTTGACAACCCCCCCCTATTTCTCAACTCTACAATGCTTATGCTACTTGGTGTTATTAGTATTTTACTTCTAACAGTCCTGTTCTTCTTTTATTTTTACTTAAGTCGAATTTTCAGAAAAATCAATACAAAAATAAGTGGTGTTAACGACATCATACATAATGATTTTTCTGATAGAATAGTCGTTGAATCACAAGACGAGATTGGAGACATATCGCGTAGCTTCAATATTTTACTAGACAAAATAAATGCCCTAATCAAAGATGTTGTCCAGAAGGAAACAGCCCAACGTGATGCCAACCTAAAAGCCCTCCAATACCAAATTAACCCACATTTCATTTATAACACCATTGAGATTTTTTCTACCAAGATGGAACTTGCTGGTGAATACGAAACCGGAGATGCATTGGCTGCTTTTGGTAAAATGCTTCGTTATAACCTTAAGAGTGAGACCACTTTTACCAATATTGATGGTGAACTAAATCATGTTAAAGGTTATATATCCATCGAAAAGTTAAAGTATAGTGATAAACTAAACTTGGTCGTTAATTGCGATAAGCCACACTATCAAATAGAGATGCTTAAATTCATACTACAACCAATAGTTGAGAATTCTGTTAGCCATGGTATGCATGATGATAGTGATAACTTAACCATAGCAATTAATATTGATACCATCTCAGACGGCGTACATTTTGAAGTTTGTGATAATGGTATTGGTATTAGCAAAAATTACTGCAAAGTCCTTAACCATGTCTTTAAGACATCTGATTATGACCACCCAGAGTTCAATGTAACAAACGAAGGTGGTATTGGTCTTAAGAATATTAATGAACGACTAAAATTATTCTATGGTATCGCCCATTATTTGCATATAGAGCGGGATGATGAATTGACCAAAGTAAGCTTTTCACTTCCTTTCAAACCAGATGAATACAATATCTAAAACTTGAAAAGCGCCAGATTCACAATGAATCTGACGCTTTTCTTTAACACTATTATCTAATTTGAACTATCAACGACTTATGTAATAATTATTTTATGCGAAATATGTACCGATTTGATTACTAACAAACTCATAGTCATATTCCTGACCATTCAAGTCTTTGATTTCACCAACAATCTCATTCTCTCTAAAGATAAGAAGCCTTCTTGCTAATGTGACAATCTCTGGCATATCTGAAGATATGACTATGATCGACTTACCTTCCTTCTTGGCCAAATCCCAAATCAATTCATGAATGTACTCTTTTGCGCCTACATCCACACCAACAGATGGTTCATCAATAATCAGAATATCACACTTGGCAGCAAGCCATTTTGATATAGAAACCTTTTGTTGATTACCACCACTTAAGTTTTTAACTTTTTGCTTAATGCTTGGTGTCTTAATCTTTAACTTATCAACCATTTCATCTGCCACAATTGTCTCATGACGGAGTTTGATTCGTTTAAGTATTGGTGTCACTATTTTATTCCATACAGTGATGGTCACATTTGATTTTATAGTATCATCAAGTACCAGACCTTCTTCTTTTCTGTTCTCTGAAACATAACCCATTCCATACTTGTGTAGACTGTCATACATGGACAATATCTTAGCTTTCTTACCATTGATAAATACTTCTCCACCGTCTTTTGGGTCAACACCAAGGAGTATTCTTGCAAGCTCCGTTCTACCTGAACCAACAAGACCATAGAAGCCAAGTATCTCTCCTTTATGTAAGTCAAAATTCACTTTGTCAAAACGTCCTTTTTGACATATGTCTTTGACTTCCAGCACCTTCTCATTATAGTCAATATCCAGATGACCAAGAAACTTTTCTTCCGTTTCTCTTCCTATCATCATCTTGATAATGTCTTGCTTCATAAGACCATCACATGACTTAGTTCCAATATAATGCCCATCTCTAAGGACTGAAACCTTATCACATAATTCAAGAACCTCTTCCAACTTGTGTGACACAAAAACAATGGCAACACCTTTTTTTTCTTGAGCTCTTTAACAAGTTTAATCAGGTTGTCTGCTTCTTTCAGAGTCAATGATGAGGTCGGTTCATCAAGCAGCAAGAGTTTGGCGTCACACGCCAAACCTTTTGCTATTTGTATCAATTGCTTCTGAGCCGCTGTCAAGGAACCAATAGGCATCTGTGGGGGGGGAAGGTCAAGACCAACAACCTCCAGATACTTCTTTGCGAAATCATTCATCTGACGCCACATAATCTTGCCTTTTTTCGTAAATCGCTCCATCTTATCAAGACAGATGTTCTCAGCAATACTCGATTTTGGTATTACCTGAATCTCTTGATTAACGATGGCAATCTCATGGTTGATGGCATCTCTAAAATCTTTGAATTTCACTGCCTTGCCCTCAAGGAATATACTTCCTTCATTAGGCTGAAATATACCACATATTATTTTTATAAGTGTGCTTTTACCAGCGCCGTTCTCTCCAAGGAGGGCGTGAATCTCACCAGGAAAGAATTCAATGCTTACTGCATCAAGTGCTTTGACACCTGGAAAAATTTTTGTCACACTGTCTAATCTCATCATGTCTATTTGCTCCTATCTTAGCTCATTACTTTTCTTATTACTTAGTTAAATATTTAGTCAATAATTCGTCTTTGATTTCTTGTGTTCTCTTCTCAATATCTTCTTGGAATGTGTCAATATTGTCTTTTGTTACAATAGCTAGACCTGAATCCACTAGATAAACACCTTCTTTTGGTTCATAACCTTCACTCATGTACTTAAGAAGTAGACAAGATAAGTAACCATGACCATATGGGTTCTGTGCTACTGTTGCATCCATAACACCATCTTCAATTGCTTTGATAACTGTAGGATCAGTATCTATACCAATAGCAAAGATTTTTTTTGTCTGGATTGCTGTCATAGAAACCTTCAAGAGTCTGTGCTATACCAACAGTTGTAGTGAATCCTGTTGCAATGATGCCATCAACTTCTTCAATATTGGCACTGATTGCATTCTCAATCTTCTCAATAGCTTCTTCAACTGACTTCATACCAGAGATTTCTTGAATAATCTCAACATCTGGATACTTAGCAACTACTTCTTCAATACCTTCTTTACGAAGTACTGTGTTGGCATCTTCAAGTACTTCAAGTACGTTGACAATCTTACCTTCGCCGCCCATCATTTGAATTAGGGCTTCTGTTGCTTCCATCGCTGCACCTTTAACATCTGTTGCAACTGTAAATGAAGCTGTTGTAGGTAGTAATGTTGATGAACCAAAGTTAATGATTTTGCTATCTCTATCCGTTAGCTCTTCATATAATCCATTAGCACCACTGGCATCTGTAGGATATACTGAGAAATACTTATAACCTTGTGCTGCAAGTGCTTCCATATTTTCATTTTGGCTGGCTTGATTCCAGTCAGGACCAATTTGTTGCCAAACTTCCATACCAAATTCTGCTTCAAATGCTCTAACACCCTTAACAACTTCCTCAAAATAAGGATGAGGTGCTGATGCATACCATGCAATCATTGGTGCTTCTGTTTCTTCTTCCTCTGCTGCCTCTTCTTCAACGACTTCTTCAGTTGTCGCTTCTTCAGTTGTCGCTTCTTCTGTAGCTGCTGCCTTCTCCTCAACTACTTCAGTTTTACCACCACATGCTGATAACAAAGCTATAAGCATAACGATGACAAGTAACATAGACCCCCCCAATTTTTTTTGCGCTGTTTCTTAATTTCATTACAATTCCTCCTATACAAATATTAAGTTGATTGTTTATATAGAAACTACCTTAGGTAGTCAGTACTACCTCTGACCGACTGATCCACCCTCAGTAGTTAGTATATCAGATACTTGGATATTGATTAATAAATCTTACTAGTGTCACTGCCGATTCTGTATGTATCTTTCCTTAATTACTTCAACGGAAACTGCACATAAGATAATGAGTCCTAGGAAAGTTTGTTCAAAATATACGTTAACCCCCCCTAACATAACCAAACCGTTCTTAACCATGGCAATCATAAATCCGGCAGCAAATAAACTAAGTGGTGATACGGATCCACCCTGAAGAGCTGTTCCTCCAATAACGGCTACCGCAAATGAAATAATCATCCAATCAACCCCCCCTGTTGCAGGTTGTGCTGAACCCATTCTTGATATCCATAGAACACCTGCTGTTGATGCAAATACACCAGATAAGACGTTTGCCAATACAATCATGTTATTGGTCTTGATACCGGATAACTCTGCTGCCTCTAAATTACCACCAGTTGCAAGAAGCCTTCTTCCTACCACCGTATATTTAAAGACGTATGCCAAGATTAGTAGTGTGATGATAATGAGCATAAGTAAGAATGGTACATTGCCAATTCCCTTACGTCCAATTAGGGTAAATGACTTTGGTATATCCGTATAAGGGAAACCTTTAGAGATACCAAACACCAACCCTGTATACACAAATGATGTAGCAAGTGTTACAACAAATGCGTTCAGTTTCATTTTGGTTATTAACTGACCATTCACAAAACCAGCTGATACACCAACGAGTAGAGCCACAATAACAGCCACATACCAAGGCAAACCAAAGTTTTGCATACACATACCAGCTGATACAACGGACAAACCACCAATTGCTCCAAGAGACAAATTCATTCCTCCGACAATCAGAACCATTGCTTGACTTAAGGCTACAAACATATAAAGTGATGCGGTCCTTGAGATGTTAAACACGTTATACCCAGTCAAGAAACTTTTGTTGGTTAAACTGAATATGATCCCAAGTAGCAGGGTTGCTATTACAACACTCACATCACTTCTTTTGAAGATTTCCTTCACAAAACCGAAGTCAAACCCCCCCTTTTTCTCTTTAGCACTTATTACGTTATCCATTGTTACTTCCTCCTAAATTAGCTTCTGTCCATTTATAAACTTCTCTGATATCAAGTCAATTTTTGTAAATTCTTGTCGTCGACCATAAATAAATTATAAAACCATTTGGATCTTTTCTTAATATCATCTTTTGGCTTTTACTATCATTTTTTTGTGTTGTTGCAAAATAAAAACAGCCACATCTTCAAGCCATCAAACTTGAAAATGCAGCTGCAACTACTAAATAATTCCTTTATGATATCAATTTTTCTTTCTATACTGACTAGGCGTCATAGAGACATGTTTCTTAAAAACCATGGCATAATACTGACTTGAAGAGAAGCCTAGATTAAAGGCAATCTCCGTAATACCATCCTTCGTGCCAGTAAGCATTTCTTTCGAACGTTCTACCCTTTGTATCTGAATATACTCAGATGCGTAATGCCAAAACCTTGCCTAAACTTCTTCTTAAAATAACTGGTTGAAAGATTGCATAGGCCTGCTAATTCATCAATATAGAGTGTCTTTGTCAAATTCTGTTCTATATAATCCCTGATTAAATCAAGGTCTAAAATCTGATTATGACCTTGTTGACTATTTGATTTATTCTCATAACACTCCACTAAATTAAAAATCAGTCTACAAAACATATTTCTTATTCGTGTCCTTTTAAATTCATTGTCGTCTTTATAAAGCTTAAAAAGTTGATCAATAATTGATTGGCTTTCTCTATTGCCTTTAAAGCACCAGTGGTCATTGCCAATAAGGTATTTTTATCCTACGACTATCATAATCACCAAACACTAATCCGTCCTCAAAGATTTGAGAATTTATAATCAGATAATAGTACTTGGCTCTCTTCATATTATTACTGCCACTGCTGTGACTTTCATAGGGCTTAGAAAAAAAAGCCAATCACCACCTCTAATGGTTTCTTCTTTTTCGTTAATAACGAAAGTCTGAGAGCCACTGATAAAATAGACAAGCTCAAAAGCATTACCATGGCTATGAAGTTCCATAGGTTTCATAGTATTGTAATAATGGACCCAACCGATTTTAAAGTCTAATTCAGGCGATATGGTTTGGTAATTTAATATGAGCCTGTCATTTTTCATCTATTTCACCTACACCTTGCGACTAATAATAGAGTGCGTAATGCTCCATTGCATCCATAACTGCTTTGACATTCTCTGGTTTAACACCAGGATACAAACCATAAGTCATCATCAAACCACCTTGTTTTGACCCTAGCTTTTTCACTTCATCACCAATTAATTCATTTATAGCCTTTACCGACCCATTTGGAGTGATTTTTTGTCTGTCAATATCAAGGTCAATACACACTTTTCCAGCCAACTTGTCTTTCATCCAATCAACGCCATTAACAAGGTCTTGAAGGTTTATTGCCTCAACACCACCCTCGATAATGTCATCAATCAAATCATGTAAGTCGCCATCTGAATGCATATGGATGGCAACGCCTTCTTCTCGTACCTTTGCCATCATTTTCTGATAAGATGGCTTAATATATTTTCTAAACATATCTGGTGATAACATTGGCCCCCCCTTTTGCATTCCAAGGTCCTCAGGAAAACACATCATATCAACACCTAAGTCTAAGTATTTCCTAACTAGCCCAATATTAAAAGCTTCAATGCCTTCAATCAAAGTATTGAGTTCCTTTTTATCATCATACATATCAAAGATTAGATTTTGATAACCTCTAATATCAAGGAGTTGTAAAAAAAAGTATGGCCATGTCTAAGACTTGCTTCTGCAAAACCAAAGTCTTTTTTTGCCTTCTCAATAAGTTTTGCCTCTTCTACCCAGTCCACTGGACCAATGCCCATGCACTGATTGTAATCGGGCATTACATAAGTCTTATAATCTTCAATCGTTTTGATTGGATGCTTTGAAACTGTCCCAGTTATGCCATCAGTTGATGTTTCCCAAATACATCCAAAGTCATCGGTAAATGGTTCATCTTTTCTAGCCACTAGGTCAAATTCAGGTACATAAACACCTTCATGTCGTATATGATTAGGAAAAAGCAGAGGATGTTTTTCCATCAGGTCAAATAGCATATCTTGGTCATATGCATCCCAGCATGCATCATTAATATGAAATCTCATTGGAATAAACTCAGGTCGCTCAAACCGAATAGCTTTAATTTTTTTGTTCTGTATAAGTCATCTGTATACCACCTTTTTTTTCTTTAATTATAGACTCTTAACCTTCTATAATCGTCTAATTGAGTATAAGAATACAATATTATACATTCTACAATTTTACTATGGAAAATAATCGGTATGTATGTATTTTTCGGTTTACATATTATTTTCAGTTCATAAGTGTTTTTCTGCATATTTACAACAACTGGCCAAAGGACACTCTTCACATTTTGGCACCTTATTACAATAGGTCTTAGCATGTTCTACAATAAGAGCATGGTAATTATTGTACAAGCCTTGGTCTTTAGGAAGTAAAGACATGAAGACTTGACGAAAGTCATCATAGCCAGTTGGTACACCAAGTCCCAACCGTTCAAATATCCGTCTTGTGTAAGCATCAATTACGAAGCTAGGACGTTTAAAGGCATACAGGAGTATACAGTCGGCCGTTTCTTTGCCAATCCCTTTAAGCTCAAGTAAGGCCTCTCTAAGTGAATTAGTGTCTACATCCTCCGCATTATCTGTCACATATCCAAACGTTCCAAACCACTCGGTTAAAGCTTTAATAGATTCAGCCTTCTGTGTGTAAAAGCCACTTGGTCTAATATAATCCGCAAGTCTCTCAGTACTTATCTGATTAACATATTCAGGTGTTAATTTTCCTTTGAAGTTAGCAATTGATTTCTCAACATTAACCCACGTTGTATTCTGGGTCAAGATTGCACCCACCATCATTTCATAATCTGTTTCAGCTGGCCACCAATTAAGGCTGCCATAGGTGTCATAGAGCATATTATAAACACTAACCAACATTTCTTGATTCAACATTTTTTTTCTTTAATCCCTGTACCAAAGGCGAACCCAGTTAGCTTACCATTACTTCCAATAACACGGTGGCATGGCACTACTATTGGCAAAGGATTCTTACCATTGGCAGAACCTATTGCCCTTGATGCCTTTTCATTACCTATAGCGATAGCAACGTCTTTGTAAGACCTAAGCTCTCCATATGGGATGTCCATTAATGACTGCCAAACCTTCTTTTGATAGACAGTCCCCCCCTCTGGATTCAGTTTAAGATTAAAGGTTGTTCTTCGTCCTTCAAAATACTGAGTAAGCTGGTCCTTTGCCTCAAAGAATATTTCTTCATTGTAGACCCATGAAGGATCAATGTCCATTTCTCTTTTGCCTTCACCTGTCTCCATATGTATTCTCTTTAAACCACTCTCATCTCCTACAAGAATAAGTGGACATAATGTTGTCTCAAACTCTGTATAATACATCCTAAAACCCCCCCTACTTTCATTTATGCTAATTGACATTTTTTTATTTTCAAGGAAAGTCTCTCTTCTTGCCACATATTACGCCTTAAGTCCTTGCCATAGACACAAGGTTGCATAAGCCCTATAAGGTTGCCACGCCTTTGTACGTTCAATCATTGCTTTCATCGATGGTTTGTCACCATTCACTGTAAGAGCTTTGATAACACCTAAATCTTTTGCTGGAAAAGCATCAACCATACCTAGTCCTCTCATAGCAACATAGTTAACTGTCCAATCGCCAATGCCCTTTAAGCTGATAAAGGCCTTATAAAATGTTTCAAAAGATTGATTGGAATCAAGACTTAAGTCTTTTTCTAATATTGCTTTAACCACTGTCATAATAGTTCTTTGCCTAATAGATGTAATACCTACGTCACTTATATCGCTAACACTTAGTTCCTCTGGTGTGGGAAAATAATGTGTAAGACCCTCTGGGTAATCAATGTCCTCAGAAGCCATAGCAACTTTGATTCCAGCAACTTCAGCAAGCCTCCCTGCTAGAGTTGTCGCCGCTTTCACGGTTATTTGCTGACCAAGTATTGCCCTAATGACAAATTCAAATGTGTTAAATGCAACAGGCAGTCTAGGCACAGTATTATCCTTCATCCCCCCCTTACTTAACAACTTATCCTTTCCAAGATAATCACTGATTGTAGCTAAATCACCATCTATATCAAACATCCTCTTAACTTTATAATAGATTGGCATAATGCATCTAATATCATTGGTCATAACATTCAGTCGCAGTGATTGTTTTAGCTCATCATTTGCAACACTCATATAGCCACTGGCATCACCCACTCTAAATGTTCTATAGTATACATTGTCTTTGATCAGTTCAACACCTTTGACACGCCTATGTGACATAAAGTCAAGAATCTGTTGATAATTAAAGGGTAATTTATATGGAATAGAAATAACTGTCCCCCCCTCTATGTCATCGCTCTTTGGTTGTTCCTTTCTCATTATTGTTGGCGTTGTCCTATAGACATCTTTGAACACATCATTAAACTGTCTAGTAGAACCAAACCCTGATGCATACCCAACATCCGTAATGGACATCTTAGAATAAACAAGTAATTTCTTTGCAAACAAAGCTTTGTGGTACTTGGCAACCTTAATAGGTGAAATGCCTATATTTTTTATGAATAGGTCTCTTAGATGACGGTCAGATATATAAAACTGATTGGCCAAATCACTGACCTTATGGGTGGCTAAATACCCATTATAAATCATTGTCATAGCATCTTTAACAATCAACGTACCATCAACATTCCCATTGTAATAGTCAATATTCAAGTCAGGCTGACACCTTAGGCAAGGTCTATAGCCTTTATCAAGAGCTCCAAACATTGACTCAAAATATTCTACATTCATAGCCTTGGCTTCTGGTGACGGACAAGATGGCCGGCAAAATATGCCAGTGGTCTTTACCCCCCCAAAAAAGAATTTGCCATCAAAATGAGAATCTCTGTTTTTTCGTGCTTGATGATATATTTTTGTATTCATTATGAATCACCTATTCCTCTTTCTTTAACTTTTACCTATTACTAATCATAAAAGAAACCCCCCCTTGCATTAGCAAGCGGTTTTCGGAAGTGACTTATATGGAATTCACAAAAGTTTCAATGCCATTCGTATGATAGATATTGATGTGCTTGATCTGACTGATAACATCTGCTTTCTCTTGTCGAACTGACAATATATCTCTAATCATTTCATTATGCTTTTTGTATATGATTAACATTGCCTGATATTGATTGTCATCAAGTTCAAGTTGATAAATGTTGTTCATCAATCTTGCCGAGTATTTTTTTCTTCCAGTATTCTCTTGAAGGCTTCAATAAAATCATCTGTAATCATCCTATTGTACAAGCTATATTTATTAGGGTATAACCTATAGATCTGAAATATGGATATACCAGAAAGTTTTGATATGCCAATCACAGATGTACCATCATAACCACGACTGGCGAATATTTTTAGTGCGGCATTCTCGATTTTTTTTCATCACTTCAATTTGTGGTGTCTTACCCATGATATCCCCCCCCACTCATATACTCTTCTACATATCAATATACGATATCCCAATGTATTAAGCAAGTAAAAACTCCTACCATATAAAATCTTTATGTGGCAGGAGTTTCCATGGCACTAGCATACCATGTTATGATCTATTTTAAACTGTTTGTTACCTAATTTACGTGTTACTAGAACAACCTCTTGATCTAGTTTGTCAAAGACGGTAAACCGGTGGTGTGCTGTGTGACTTTTTCTAAAAATGCCCCCCCATTTGACCATCCTGTAATACCAACCAAAACAAAGAAGAAATCGTTCACCTTTTTATTGCTAAATACCGTCCTATGTGACAATTCGTGAAAGCTGCGCCAAAAGCAAAGAAACTATAGAAGTAACCATATATGTAGAGCAGTGGTATACTGACATATAGTGGGTATCATAAAATGACTTATATGCCAACATTCCAATGATGACAATCAACAGGACTTGTGTTAAAAGTTGCATCATTCCTTTGATGTTATTCCTTGATGTTAATTGTTTCATTATTGCTGGTTCTATCCTAGGTTTTATCCATAAATTCTGTTGTTTTGACATTAGCTCACTCCTATCCTATAGTACCGTAGTAAGCTTCATAGACTTCAACTATTTTCCTGTAATTGGCCATTACCTTTTCTTTCAGCACTCGACCAATTGGCATTGCACTTGGCATAAGAACAAAGCCTCTGCCAGTACCTGATGTGCCTTCTTCAAGGGCAATAGAGACTTTCTCACCAAACCTTTTTGAATCAAATGTTTCCATTTCATTCAACTCAAGATTACCAAAAAGAACCAATTCTTCTCCATAGTTTTTTTCTCATATAAGCCAAACTTACATTTCCTTGTGGCTCTGGTTCTACAGGATCAATGCCCATACAACCCGTTTCAACAACCATGTCCATAACATCCTTAATCATACCATGAGCGTGAATACGTGGATAACCACCTGAATCATTCATAATCTTAATAATATCTTTGATATAATCAACAACATAATCTTTAAAACAGTATGGTGGCAAGTATGGTGGACATGCATATTCAGGTCCATAGATTCTCCAAGGACGTCCTGGCAATGCATCACATATGGCTTGAATCTCACGAACCTTTCTACGATGAATTCGCTTCATGAGAGCATGAAATAGTTCTGGTTCTGTCATAGCAATGATTGTAAAATCACTCATGCTGAATAACTCTGCTGCTTCACATAAAGTATCGCCAGTATCTAGACATACGACACCTGAATCACCAATCGCTGCTTCGATTTGAAGGATTTCCTGTGCATTGACACTACCTAATGCTTCAACTTCTGGAATCTCAAGCCATGCCTTTAAATCTTCAATATCCTTAAGTGGATGTTCAATTGTCCAGATTGTATCAATGTCCTTCTCACGTCTTGTTCGTTTAACAAGGGTTCTGTCTGATAGTTCATAGAATATATTGGTGCATAAACTACCTTCCTTGTCATAGTAGGTCTCTGTCCTAGTCATTTTATCAAGTGCTGATAAGGGACGATGTTTGAATGCCACATGTTGTAATACAATCCTATCCGTTTTTTCTCTTACCAAATCAATGGCTTCTTTCCATGATGGGTCATTGTAAATATTAAACTCATCTGGGTTGTCATAATCTTGATGAAAACCATCAAATTCATAAAAACAAAATGCTGGCCTATCTACTTGTTCCCCCCCACGAAAGGTGGCAAGTAATCTTTCTCTTCTAGTCACTAATAATTCCTCCTGTAAATCTCATTATAATTATAATCATCTATATCAACCACCTGGATTGTGAGTAAATTGACATGCTGTTACAATATGTGCATGTCGATTTTCTGTAAGCATCCATTGGTCATTAAATGAAAAACCGCCATTGTAGGGTAAGCGCTGAGTTTCCAACTCCTCAACAGACTCAACACGTCCTTCAATATAATCACTAAGCCTATCTGACGTTGACTGAATCCTTTGTATAAGACCGCCATAACGCCCGTCCATAACTTCCCATCCAAATGATTTGTATGTATCAAACCAAAGCTTCTTATGTGAAGCTAGAAGTGCCTTAACAGATTTTTTTTGAGTTCTGGTATACGGTCTACAACGATTTGCTTAAGTTTTTCTTTATTCTGATCATCATACAATTCCTTAATCAGAATTCCTAGATCAGTCTTCTGACTTAGGGTTGTAGCAAGCAAGAGATAATGTTTATGGATATCCGTCCATTCATCATGTAGAACTGCTGTATTGTAAGTATTGGCCAAACTTGTATAATGTTCAGCTACTGGTACCTCACTAAGATTCTTGTCAAAAAGTCCAACAAGTAAGTCCTGCCACAAGCTGTATTTACTTGGATTATATATTGGTGCATCACCACTCATATAGTCTGTCCCTGGGGGGGTCACATCAAAGCCATTCATTAACATAAATAAGTCATAATCACCACCAGTGCAAGTCTTAAAACGTTTTTTAGATCTTCCATTTTCACATCACTTCTATAACAATGTTCCGCAGCATATTGAATACCAAGTAAGGCTGAAAAATAATTATTCTCTGTACCATCATCACCCCCCCATAAGGTAATGATGACATCCTTGATACCATTCTTTTTACAACTGATTAGGCCTGAACTAAGGGTATCAAATGTTTTTTTTATAATTGGTTGCACCACTGTTCCATGTCCATATAGCCCCCCCAGCAAAAAAAATATTATCACAAAGCTGCTGATGTCTACTAATCATACTGTCATAGTGCTCAATATGATGATGGTAGTAATCCCAATAAACAAGAGACAAGTTAGCTGGGATTGACTCTTGGACTGATTTGGTCACAACAGCTTGAGGGTCATAATAGTCTCCCTTACTTGAACACATTCTGAAGAACATATCACTCCATATCATTGGTTCACAACCTAAATCCTTAGCAATCTGACACACATTTTCAAGATGTTCCATCATTATGTCTTGAGATTGCTTATAGCCATTTTGTCGTAAGTATTGTCCAAGGCCTAATTTCGTCGACTCATCCATACCAAGATGAACTTGGTTAGTCCGAAAACATCTGGTTATCGATTGAATCAATTTGGAAATCAACTTATAGGTAGAGGCTTGGCCGGCAAGTAATATGTCCGGTGTATCTTTCATCTCATCCATGAAATGCCATCTCAGAACAGTTTGAAGATGACCTAACGTTTGAATAATTGGCACCACTTCAATACCAAATTGATAAGCATAATCATCGATGCTTCTAAGTTCATCTTTTGAGTAAGCGCCTCTCATATAGCCAAAATATGGGAGCCCTTTAACTTCATAGATATCCTCTAGATAAAGATAAATACGGTTTAGTCCCATTAGTGCACTCATGTTAATCATTTTCTTAATTGCTTGAATGAGCATGACGCCGTTTTGAGACATGTCGAACATTGGTCCACAAGTAGTCATATATGGGCTCTCTTTTATAACAAAAGTTTGACATTCTTGGTATTTTTCAACTGCCAAGCCAAGGCCACGGTATATTTGCACATCGTCAATATAATTAATAATAAGTGTTGATATTGTACATTGCACACTAAATCTATAGCCTTTATTTAGTTTGAGCTTAAGCCCATCCTTTGTCACATCTAGATTTAGGTCTTTAGTCAATAGTAGGATTGCTTTTGCAATCCTATTATCGATATCCATCATATTAATTTTCATACTATGTCAATACATCCCTCTCATAGGTCTTAAGGTCAAGATTATTTTTACTAATCCTAGATGCTTCAGCACCAAATGCCATTAAGTGACTTTGGTATGACTCTGTTGCAAAGGATAAGCGATTGCTCTGAGCGCCATCTCGTAGGTATCTAACGAAGTCTCTCATTAAGCCTTCATCACCACCACCGTGACCTTCACCTGATGCACTCACCTTAATTGTTGTTGTATGGTTTGTATTAAAATCAAGTATTTCAATTTCTGATTCTTCCATATGACCTCTGATTTCACCATGAGTTCCCATAAATTTCATGGTTCTAGAACATTCCTTGGTAAACCCTGTCATACTAAAAGCTACTGTTACATCATTTTCAAACAACATATTGACGGTCTGATGATCAACGGCATCATTGTCACATTTGAAGACACAACGGCCATAAGGACCTGTTTTTAATGCTTTGGTAATACTTTCAACCGTGGCTTCTTTGCTGACAACTGACCTGATAATCTTAAACTGAGCTGATTCATTACCACCAAGATATATCTTCTTAGCACTATAAGGACAAGTCATCTCACTTGGACATCCATCTAGACACCTATCAGGTGCTCCTTGTGGGGGGGCGTGAGCCTTATTGAAATATCTCAATCCACCATATGAACTAAGTGACACACACTGGCTGTCAAGAAGCCAATGCAATATATCCATATCATGTGAAGATTTAGCTAATATCATGGGTGAGGCTACTTTGGTATCACGCCAATTACCTCGTACATAACTATGTGCTTGATGCCAGAAGCCAACATTCTCATTATGTTGAACCGTCACCACATCACCAATGACTTTTTCATCCAGAAGACGTTTCATCTCCATGAAAAATGGTGTATATCTAAGAACATGGCATATAAGAATAGAACCCTCATACTTCTTAGCCGCTTCACTTAGTTCATAACTTTCTTTCATATTATTTGACATTGGTTTCTCAAGCAAAATGTCATAACCAAGTTCCATAGCTTTAAGGGTTGGTTCATAATGCATATTGTCTTGTGTACATATAAGCGCTGCATCAGCAAGTTTACCATCTGCTAGTAGCGCTTCATAACTCTCGTATGCCCTATCACTAGGTATATTGTGTTGCTGGCAAAAGTCTTTTCTACGAGCTTCATTTGGCTCCGCAACCGCCACAAAACTAAGTTCATCTGGATACTTAAGAGCATATGGGGGGGCGTAGCAATCCATACCTCTTTGACCAGCTCCAATTAGAACTGCTGTTAATTTTTCCATAAATATACCTCTCTATTTAAGCGCACCATTAGTCAGTGCCTCTTCGATCTGTCCATTAAAGAACAAGTAAATAATCAATGTTGGTAAGGACGCCATAAGCATAGTAGCCGCTAATAGACCCCCCCATTCTGTGGTACCTCTTGATGCAAAGAACGATTGTAAACCAATTGTAACCGTTCTAAGTTTGTCTGTTGGTACAAGGACCGATGCCAAATAGAATTCATTCCATACACCCATAAAAGATATAATCATTTGAGTAAATAATGCTGGTTTTAACATCGGTAGAATAATTCTAAAGAAGCAAGAATACACACTACAGCCATCGATACATGCCGCTTCTTCCATTTCAAATGGTAAACTTCTAAGAAAAGCATATAAAAGTAGTACAGCCATTGCCATTCCCATTGCAACATAAGGTACAATCAGGCCAAGATGTGATTTTCTAAAACCTAAGTCATTAAGCATCATGTATAGTGGAATGATAATTACTTGCATAGGAATAATGAGGCCTGCAGAGATATAGCCAAGTGTCGCAGTACTATATTTCCATTTCATTCTTGCCAAACTATAGGCAAGCATACTTGCTGTTAATAAAAGTATTCCAACAGATGCTACTGTATAAATAATACTGTTCATGTAATATCTAACAAATGGGAATGCCTTGAAGGCATCTTTATAGTTCTGTAGACCAAAACTTCTTGGTAGTGCAAATGGTTCTGCTATAATATCTTTCGTTTCCTTAAATGATGACATAATAATCCAAAAAATGGGTATAAAAATGTCAATGACATTATAAGAAAAAATACTATAATGATTGCTTTAATCAGTTTCTGTTTCATTGGATACATCTCCTAATATTCTATACGTTCTGATGAAATAATTTTATTGATGACTACCGTGACCGTAACACATATGATGACAAAGACAATTGCTATTGCAGACCCCCCCTTGCCAAATTCAAAATATCTAAAAGCTGTATCATTTAAATAGTATAGTAGTGTTTTGGATGCTACCCCCCCTGGTCCACCATCTGTCATAACAACTGCATGACCATAGAAGCTAAATCCTCCCATGATGGCTACAACTGTTACAAACTTTATGATTTCTTTTAGTAGAGGTATCGTTATTAGAATGGCACTTTTCACTGCGCCAGCACCATCAAGTAGGGCTGCCTCATAATAATACTTAGGGATAGATTTTATACCAGCATAGAACAATATCATGTTAAAACCTATATACTGCCAGTTAAATACCATAGCAACTGTTGGCATTACCAATTTCATATTACCAAGAAGATCAATCTTACCAAATCCTAAAGCTACTGATACAGCACTGATAAGGCCCCCCCATCTAGGATTAAGCAATGCTAAAAACACCTGTGCTATAACCGAAACAGATATCATAGCAGGCAAGAAAGCTGCTATTTTAAAGAATCTTTTGAAGAAGCCATTAATTGTATCAAGGATTAAGGCTAACATAAGTGATGTTGGTAATCCAATGAAAAGTGTCACACCAATTACCTTGAAGGAGTTCATTAAAGATGACCAAAAGAATTTGTCCTTGAAGATACTTATGTAATTCTCGATGCCTACGAATTCTTTTAAGGCGAAGCCATCGTGTTCGTACAAACTAATTCTAATCTCTGGCAACAATGGGTATATGATAAAGGCTGTAAAAAAACAGCAAGGCCGGAAATGAGAATATAAATATTGATACTTTGTTTGATAAGAATTTTTTTTCATTATATACAGTCCAATCCATTACTTTTTTTAGAAATGGCAATTCCATTTCTGATAGAAATTGAAACGGAATTGCCATGATTTTGTCTTAGTTCTCGTTTAAGTATTGTACACTTTCTTCCCAGTCAGCTTGATATCTGTCTGTGAAATTAGCCGCATCTTCTGCACCAATAAGAATCTCTGAAATTACTTCACCAAGTTTAGTGTTACCTTTTGATGAGAAACTATAAAGAATATATGATGGAAGAACAACTGTTGCATTATTGATTCTGTCTAAGTTAGCTTGTACGATAGGTGATACATCTTCAATAACCACGCCTGTTTCAAGTGATGTTGGCATTTTACTTTCTTCGTTAAAGTAAGTCGCTTCTGTCATTGCACAGAATTCAGCAACTTTGACTGCTAAATCAGCATCAACTGGCGTACTGTTAACCATATAACCTGAGTATGCACTTCCCCCCCATAACGTTACAACTTCATCCATGTTTACATCTGGGTTAGCTTGTGGCCAAGACATAATATCAAATGCTGGATCAGCTGCTAAGTCGCCTGCTGCCCATGAGAACATCATGTACATTCCTGCCTCTTTGTTGGTAAATAACCCTTGTGCTGTACCATAGTCTGTATTAAGGAAACCTTCATGGAAGTAACCACTAGTTCCAAGTGTAGCTAATTTTTCAACAGCTGCAAGAACTGCTGGGTCTGCGGAGAAGTCTGTTTCAAGAGCCTTGATTTTGTTAACAACTTCTGGATCTTCAGCTGCAATCAAACTTGGGAGAATAAGTGCTTTAGCTGCCCATGCTTCTTGAAGACTTGATACAATCGGAACTTTACCATTAGATTTAAGAACTTCACACGCTGCTGTAAATTCTTCAAATGTTACTGGTACTTCAATACCAAGTTCTGCAAACATATCTTTGTTATAGAATAGTGAAGCTGCAAAGTATGCATCTGCACCTGATTGAAGGCTGTAGATACCACCATCTTTATGAGGAGCTACAACTGTCTTAAGCTTGTATTTGTCATAGAAACCATCTGCCTCGATATATGGTTTAAGGTCAAGTACACTTCCTGCATTAATAAGAGGAAGTTGGAATTCTGCTGAATCAAGGAAGAATACGTCTGGTAAGTCTCCAGTTGCATTCATTGTTCTTGCTTTATCTGTATAATCTTGAGCTAAGTCAATCTCAAATGTTACATTTGGGAATGTTTCTTCAAGACCAGCTACAATTAAGTCATTGATAGCTTTTCTTGTTTCATCTGCTGATGCAAGCATAATTCTCATTTCTACCGGTTCAGCTTCTGCTTCTACTGCCTCTTCTTCTGAATCCGCTGCTTCAGTTGCATCTGTTGCTTCTTCTGTTTGTGCTACTTCTTCAACTGCCTCTTCTTTTGCCCCCCCACCACATGCTGCAAGAGATAACACCAATACCATTGTTAGGATCATACTAAGTAGTTTTTTTTAGATTTTTCATTCTCATTCTCCTTCTTTTATCATCTTTACCAGTTATAGAATGTTGTCTAGACAATACTTGTACCTGATATACAATATCATACTCGCATTAGAAGTCACTTTGAATGGACTCATATTGGATACATGGTAATATTCTTGGATAAGCAAAAAATCCCCCCCGTGATTATAGACAAACCACGAGAATTTCATAAAAATAGACTATTTAGAATTTTTTTCTATACTCACTTGGTGATATGCCATTATGCTTCCTAAAAGTTTTTAGAAAATTGGAATAAGTCCTGAAGCCAGACATAATACTAACACCTTCAATCGTTTCAGACCCCCCCTCATTCAATAACTTCATGGCATGCACAATTCTAATATGATTAATGTAACTTATTGGACTGATACCATTGGCCAATTTAAATACTTTGGAAAAGTAGGTCACCTCCAAATGCATTATTTTTGCCATGTCCTCAAGTTTTATAGGATTTTGAAAGGATTCATTTATAAACGTAATGACCTCATTCATCTTTGAATAGTTGAATTCTTTTTTTGACAACTGTTTCCATAGAGCTAAATGCATCATATGTATCATGATAATATCGGTTGATTTCAACCAATAGCGTCATAATATTTGCCTTAATTTTCAATTCATAATCTAGTAATGAATGACTGAATTCATCTATACAATCTAGCAAAATCTGCTTTAGTCGTATAGCGATGTCAAGGTCCGACTTAATGAGATGACGTCGTTTATTGCTTACATCTAAAAAAACACCTAAAATATAATCGGTTTGTATTGTCACCAATCCCTGTCCAAATTAAAGAAGATTCAATATGAAAAACTAAGTTTCTCACCTTATCACCCTTATTCACCGATAAAAAGTGTGATGTGTCCGCACCAATAACAAAAACATCTCCTTTCTTATAGTCATAACTTTCTTCTCCTATTTGATATTTGCCTCTCCCCCCCTCAAGAATAAGATTAATCTCAAATCTATGATGACTATGTTTTCTTAATCCTAATACTGTGTTGTGTGTTTCATCCAATTCATAGATGTGACAGTCCAACAACCTTCTATTTACATCTTCTATACAATACATACAAAACTCCTAAGTAAGTCATACCACAAAAAAAGTAACTATAAGCCCCCCCAAAATAGTCTCACATTTATTATTCAACTTATATTACAATAACAAAAAAAAGCAAAAGGAGTTACACAATGAATAACGACAGTTCAAATTTATTGAAAGTCAGACAGGATGGGACAATTAAACTCTGGCAGGTTCTAGATTCAAAAAAAAATAAGCTTGATATTCCCTTTAGCATGAATTCTTCTATTGGTCCCAGTTGGCATGTTGACGATAAGGCTATTAATTTGACAATCGATACAACTGGCCAGACCTATAGTTCAATGGTTAAAGGTATCAACTATTCACTGACATACTCATCTGGTGATGACCAACTTGATATTTATGCTACCATCAGCAATACCAACAAAACATCCTTCCAACCATACCGTTGTAGCCTAAAATTGGGCATTGACACTTATATGGAGAAGTATGCAAATTGGTTACATCAATTCTTTCCCACTTTTATGCGTTGTGAGAAAACCCACTTCTATGGTTATCTAATGTCGCCGTCAGAATCTATACTTTCACTTTGCTCAGATACGCCAATCGCCTCCTGGCATCTTGACCATAATGTATTCGAAACAGATGAAGGCCACCTATATGGTGGGCACAGAATTAATACACTTAATCTAGACTTTATCCAAGCAGGTAAACTACCAGACAGACATCCTCATAATCTTATTGAATTAAAGCCTAATGAAAGAAGAAAATGGCACATCATCCTAAAATATGTACCCTCATTAGACCTACTACCGAAAACATTATCCCAAAATACAAATGCACCCTTTATTCATTTGACACAAACACACACTCAAAAAAAATCACCACTTAAGGCATATCTATATTCAAGAACGCCTTGTACCATAGAGGTTATTTCCCCCCCTGATGGACAAAAGAGTTCTGTCATATCGCAGTTAGATGATGAAAACTGCTGCGAGCTCAACTTAGCTACTGACACACCTGGACTATACAAAATTATTGCCACCTCAAAGAATCATAAAATAAGCGAAGCTTCCTACACTGTGCATAAAGCTTACTCTTGGTATATGGATAAGGCCGCCAAAGCAGCACTACTACATTTACCAAGAGCAACAACTAATTGTGAATCCTATTATGGTTTTTATACATTGTATGAGCATTTATTGATTGACAAATCAAACAAGCACTATCATACAACCGAAAAGTTATTTGATACAATTTACCCTTTGATATTCGATGATAACAAAGCAACCGTTATAGAACACAGAATTCAAAACTCAGCAACAATGGTTAATTTATTGACATTACGCTACCAAGCAACCAATACCCTCGCCCACCTTCAAAAGGCATCAAGATTGGCCCTTTGGCTCATCAAGTCTTATCAGAAAAAGAATGGAGCCTTTTATAACGGTCATAAACATTATACAAGTGTCATTTATCCCACCAAAAACCTCTTGTTCCTAAGTGAAGTTATCGAAAACCTTCTTACAAAAGACAAATCACTTACCACCAACGAAAAAAAAGCAATGGAAAAAAAATTAACCACACATTGCTTTCTTCAATAGAAATGGCTATAGATGAATTAGTCGAATCTCTTGGCGATATTGACACAGAAGGCGAATTAACTTTTGAAGATGGAATGATTTCATGTTCAGCAACACAGATTGCATACTTTGCACTACATCAAAAAAAAACCGTAAAAAAAACAACATTACACACAAGTAGCCATTCAGTACTTAAAACAACATAATTGTTTGACTCAACTACTGACACCTGATAGTCGTATGCGTGGTGGCACACTACGTTTTTGGGAATCTCAATATGATATAGGTATGCAATACAACTTCATAACCTCTCCTCATGGATGGTCATCATGGCGTACTTACGCCACCTATTATCTCTATCTGCTAACAGGTGAACTGGACTATCTTATTCAGACTATCAACGCTATAGGAACAGCAATAGGAAGCATTGATAACGCTTCTGGAAAACTACGTTGGGCATTCTGCATGGAACCACACGTTCAAGTCAAGCAAATAACCGAATCCTGCTACCCATTGTCAGTTGATCAATATGTTGAAGGACACTACCCCCCCGTAGACCTATATAAACATGACTCATTTGTCATCGGTGAGGAATACCTAGACATGGTGTCTCATTGGCAAGGTGGTAATGTATGTGATAACGATGTTCATGAACATTTCAAGTGTTTGGCAGAGGTCATCTTAACCAAAGCTTCATACATGAGTGTAAAGATGGGCGATTTTTCAAATGGAACTGTCATATAGAAATAAAAAATAGGACATTATATATAACACCCAATGAAAATATCATAAAGAAACTAATTGTCTATTATCAGAACCATAATACATGGCAAATTCAAACTGAAATAAATGAAGTTGAGTTCATTTAATCACCTAACATATTTTTAGTAACTTTACTCTTCAGATGCATTTTGTAACTTAAGCACATTCTCTTCCCATTCAGGTTCAAAACGATTAGCATAATCTATTGGGCTTAAATTACCTGCAAATACATTAAGAATCAAATCGGCGTGAAGCTCCTTAGCTTCAGAAGTGAAAATAAATAACTTAAATGCAGGTAGTAACACTTCGGCGTTTTCAATCTGAGCCAGTGCATCTCTAACTAACTCAGATTGTCCATCAATAGCAATTCCTGTATCTAATGATGTAGGTACCTTTTGTATATCGTTGAAGAAAATAGCTTCTTCCATTGCCATAGATTCAGCAACACTTACAGCCAATTCTCTATTCACTACAGAACTACTGACCAAATACCCTGAATAGTGACTGCCCCCCAGATGGTCGCTACTTTTGACATGTCAATATCACTACTTGTACTCGGCCATGTCATTATTCCTATATCGTCCTCATTTGCCAAGCTTCCTGCTGCCCAAGAATACATTGCATACATTGCCGCTTCACCATCGGTGAAGAGTGCTTGTGTATCTGAATAGGTCATACTGATGAGTTTTCTTGGCAAATACTCATCAGTCCCAAAACGGTCAATCATATTAAGACCCTTTATTACCCTTTCATCTGTTGCCATATTGATTTTAAAATCAAGGATATCGTTAATTAACTCTGGGTCTTCGCCTGTTATATACTGGGGGGGTAATATCATGTTTGCAAACCCCCCAACCTTCTCCTAGAGATGAAATCAAGGGAATATAGCCTGCTTCAATTAATTGATCACTAACCGTATAGAACTCTTCCATGTCCTTGGCAGACTCAGTGATAAGTCATCAAATATTCTCTTATTGTAGAACAATGTACTACAAAAATAAGTATCTGCACCGGATTGTACACTATATATACCGCCATCTGTATGTGGTGCTACTGTCAAATCAATACTATAATTATCGATAAAACCATCTGCTTCGATATAAGGCCTCAAATCAAGAACACTACCCGAATCTATCAGAGGTACAATTAATTCCATTGAATCCGCATAGAATACGTCTGGTAATTTACCCATAGAATTCATAGACCTAATGTAATCCCAGTATTCTTCAACATAAACAAATTCAAAATCAATATCATCGTATTTAGCCAATAGCATTTCTCTAATACGTTGATTGATTTGACCTCTAACGTCATCAGTACCAATCAACATGATTCTTAGAACTTCATTTTCGGATTCATCTGTACCAATCACTGAATCTGATTCTGTAGGCACTTGGCTTGACTTATCACCACCACACCCACTAGTGACAATTAACATAACTACAATAACATATAATATCCCTTGCCTAATCATCGAAAACCTCCTGCTGCTAGTAAACATGATTAATCGAACTTGGTTACACTTGGTATTGTCATTTTCACTTCAGTAAATTCGCCTATTTCACTTCTAATACTTATACCATAATCCTTACCGTAGAGAAGCTTGATTCGCTCATTCATGCTACCAAGTCCAAAGCCATCCCTTTGTCCCGCTTCTTTTGACAAAATATTTCGTATTAGACTTGGGTCCATTCCTACACCACTATCCCAAACTGTGAATACAATGTTATCCCCCCCTTCTTGTATTCCTTTTACAATTAGCTTGCCTTTATCCTCTAGTGGTTTTATGCCATGATAAATTGCGTTCTCAACAATCGGTTGAAGCATTAATTTCTGAATCAAAAAAATTATTGATCCCTTCATCGACAGTCACTTCATAATCCATATACTCGGCATACCTAAAACCTTGAATTTCAAGATAATTCTCAGTTAATTCTACTTCCTCTCTTACTGAAATCACATCATTACCTCGACTTAATGAACCCCCCCTATAAAAATTGGCCAAGCTTTTTGAAACCTTTAATGCTGTATCCTTAAAGTCCAACTTAATACAAGAAATAATTGTCTCAATGGTATTGTACAAAAAGTGTGGCTTAATCTGAGACTGTATCAGCTTAAATTCATAATCACGACGCTTTTCTTGTTCCTTTTCAATGTCATTGACCAAAGATTCCATGTCGTCCATCAATTCATTAAAGCCTCTTGACAATTGTCCCACTTCACTCCGATTAATCCGTTTGGCTTCTATCCGTTTGTCTAATGCACCATTACGTACTTGTTTCATACTTTTAGCCAAATGGGATAAAGGTCTAGTTATTGAACTGGAAATAAGTGCTGCTAGAATCAAACCAACTAAAGAGCATGCTATACCTACACTAAGGATAATTCTTGTGACATCGTCGATACCAATAGTCACTTCTTCAAGTGGGATTGTATTAATGATTCGCCAATCCAATTTTTTAAAATAGTATGTATTTTGAAGATATGACACACCACCAATATCCACAATTCTATAATGATTAGATTTACTAATATCTGAAGGTTGAATCCCTTGAATAATTTCACCATAAGATTGATATAGTTCTTCTTCATTATTGGACGAGATAATCACCCCCCCATCATCATTAATGATGTGATAACTTGCATTAGACTCTATAAGCTCGTTAAGGTATATATTGGAAATGTGGGATTCCTTCACATAAACAAAAACAGTCCCAAGAAAATCTCCCGTGTACCTGGATACAATTGATTTTACAACGACAAAGACATTTTGTGTTGAACCATCTTGTAATTCCACAACATAAGGTCCTATCCATAGAGGTTTGATAACCTCTTTAGATTCCTTAATAATCTCAGGTGTCATAATTTCACGAACACTATCATTTTCCACTTCACCAAAGAATAAGACTCTATTCTCGCTGGTAATCAAACTAGCACTCATCGTAAGTGGATTCGATAATATGATATCAAAATAAGCCCTTCGCATGGTTTCAGGAATTATATCCAAACTCCTAAACTCATTATAGTCATGTAGTTCCATCTCATTTTGAATACCTTCAGCGATAGAAAGCAATCTGGCCTGACTCTCCATATTATTAATAAGATTGTCTAAGTTATTGTTGATTAGAAGCATCTCCGTAAAAGAACTCTCAACAGCACGGTTAAGCATCTGTTCGAAATAAGCTCTATTAGATATATATCCAAGGGTATAGAGGGTCATGATAATGATGATGATATTGAATATAGTAATTTTACTGCGAATAGTAATACCGCTAAATAATCCCATTAACAAATGCCTCCATCTCATATTTCACATGTACTTTCGATTCTAATCTATACTTTAGAGTTAATATATTGGGAAGGCGTCACACCCATATGTTTCTTAAAGCTTTTGCTAAAGTAACCTGAATCCGAGAAACCAACAAGCTCTGATATACTTCTGATAACTGTGTGCCCTTCATTCATCAGCATAACTGCATGATTTAACCTTTTGTCCACAACATAATCATTGATTGTTGTATCTGTTTCTTTCTTAAAGGTGTAGCACAAATGGCTATAATTCACATAGAGTGCATTGGCAATCTTATCTATTGAAAAATCACTTCTAGTAAAATTCTGATCCACATACTTTTTGATTTCATTGACGAGGGCCAGGGATTTATTGGTTTTTTTATCATCGATTAAGCTCATAACATTAAGAATTGTTTCTTTGAGCCAGCTTTCTAGTGCATCTATAGACTGGTGGTAACGACTTTCATCAAAAAGCTCTTTCAGCCATTTACCAAATACCTCGTCGGTATCATCCACTTCTGAAACCAATTCCATACACAGTGACGAAAGCTCCATGAAGACATACCTTATATTGTTAACATGAAGTTCTATCTTCCTTAACCTTAGGAATATGCCATCTAAGGCATCCATTATTTCTGAAGTATTGCCCATCCTCATATTCATGAGTATTTCATTGCGCTGTTCTTTACTAATTACAACCAAGCTTAGTCCCTTGTCCGAAAAGGTACCATAGAAACTATAATTTTGATTCTGAGATTTACTATAATTAAGTGCTGAGACGGCTTCGTTATAAGCTGTATGAGTATACTCAAACATTGAGTAGCTATTGCTGATGCCTATAAATGGCTGGGCAACATTATTTTCTTTCATCACTTTTATTAAACTACCTAGTTGGGCACTAAGTCTATCTTGAGAATAATGGTCGTCGTTATCCATAATGAGACACATACGCCTTTTGTGGTCATAGGTCCACTGATACTTCATTCCTTGGCCAAAGAGCTTATCCACTAACTTATGTAATGTAATACGATGTATTTCCATCATTTCTTCATTGTCATCCTCGGACAAACTCAGCTCAAAAATCACTACACAATATTGCTTAAATGGTAAAGTTATATTTAAGTATTCAAATTTTTGCACAAGTGTCGAATCTATTGTATCAAAGTGACCCATAAGCAAGTCAAGAATCAAGCGTTCTTTTAAGAAAGGCACATTTGTTCTCGCCTGTTCTTTTAGTACACTAATCTCTTCACTAATTGATCTTTCTACTTCAATAGACCTCATTAGTTCTTTTAATTCATTTGTCAATTCCTCTTCATTGATTGGTTTAAGAAGATATGACTGCACACCAAGATGGATGGCCTCCTTGGCATAGTCAAATTGGTCATAGCCACTTATGATAATAATCTTGGTGTCAATCTCCTTGCTATTGATATATTTGGCAAATTCTAATCCATCTATGATTGGCATATTAATATCCACCAAAGCGATATCTGGCTTCTGAGACTCAACTAGACCTATGGCTTCCTTACCATTCTTAGCTTCACCAACAATCTCAAGACCAAGTCCCTCAAAATCAATGGATACCTTCAGCGCTTCTCTAAACAAATATTCATCATCAACGATAATAATTTTCAACATAGCAACCTCCATATGATTATATATATAGTAGACCTGCACACTCTAATTTTACGCTTATTCAAGAATAGAATCAAACTAAATCTTCTAATTGTCCCTACTGATATGTTGCTTTAACAATTGTGTCTGTGGACAAACTTATTTTTGTCCACTCGTCAAGGTCCTGCTCAAAATATACTTTACTTGCTGCAGCTTCTGTATTGTTGACATCTAGACCGCCGTATCCAACTGTTTGGTTACGCCAAAAATCAATACCAAGTTGTAAACAGGCGCTGCCTTCGATTTTGACAGTCGCTTCAAATCTATAGAATTCTGCTCTAGCCGGTACAACAACCCGCTCTCGTGTCCAAAAATGATAGACTCTGTCTGGGTGTTCACTTGTTGTCATCGTCATATAATCTTCCTCTATTTCATAAGGCATAGGCCAATTATTATCCTCTTCCTTATAGAAGAAGGGATATCTCAGGTAGATACCACCTGCTTCATAATAATAAGACACGTCCATGGAATCATAGGTCTCTGAGTAAATCAGCTTTTCTTCATCATCCCTAGTCACAAAGAGTTTCATTTCCTTAATCAATAATCTTGAAGTGTTGTCACCATCATCAGTAGTCATCGTATGAACCCATGGTACTATAGAACGAAACCCATCTGGTGCCACTTGATAACGGCAATAGAACTCAGTTTGTGGAAGTTCTGGAGGTATTTGAGAATACCCGGAATATTTGTAATCACTATTTGAAGAAGCTACAACCTTGCTGATACCACCGTTTTCTTCTAAAACAAATCCAGTAGCTACATTAGGATATTCTTCAATACTAACTATTGCCCTAGCTTCTAAGTTTTGACCAAACACCCTAAGATAATTGGCATCAATGCCAACAGGTTTTACAACCCAATCATAGGTAGCCGGGTCATTTGCTTCAAATACCTTTATGTTCATTTTCAGTTGTGAGTCATAGACAATTGAACTTTCAATCGTCTCTTCATAGAGAACAAAGGTATCTTCTCCAACCACTTGCATTTCAAAAGGTATTATTTCTAATCCATTGTCTAGATAAAGTATTGCACCGTTAGCAAAGTTATGTTTTAGTTTGACTTCAACTGCAAGGGATTTATTTTCATAAACATTGATAGGATCATTAGAACTCCAGAACAAATATAAGATACTAACCAATACGGTTAACCCCCCCACCATAAAAATACCAATAGAAAATCTCATTTTTCACTTCTCCTTAACACAATTCACCCTTCGTACGTTACGACAACCCTCTTATACTAACTCATTCACCCTATTAATTCACTGGAATTTTCTCGTACTCTCTGGAATATCATTGGTTTTTCATATACTCTCTTGGACTTAGTTTCTTAAACCGCCTGAAATACCGATTAAAGGAAGACAAACTGTTAAAGCCTGATTCAAAGGCGGCTTCAGTTGACGTGTCTCCTTGTAGCATCTTTCTAATAGATTGATCAACTCTAACTTTGTTCAGATATTCTATAAAAGGGTAACCTGTCGCATTATGCATAAGCCGGTTAAGTTGTGTTTTACTATAGCCAATCAATTTCGCAGCTTCATCAAGAGTTATAACATTCATATAGCCTGAATCAATATGAACCAGCAATTGGTCTAATGCCTTCCTGGCTCTTTCTGATGCAATATAATTGTGTGTTACCTCTTTTGATTTATAGTTACGAAGAAGGTAAATAATGAGTTCAAGCAATATGATTTGTTGTTGACAGATTAACACTTCATAAGCCACGAGTTCACCTTCTTGTTGTTCTTGTTTTTCCTCTTCTATATCTTTTGTCTCAACTTGATTAATGACCTTTTCAACATTCACTAGTATTTCATTAATCTTTAGATTCGACTCTGTACCTTCCTTTAACTTAATAGGAACATCAAGTCCTTCACCTAAAGATTTATGGACGTTCTGATATGCCAGAACATTGCTATTCACAATATTTTTTATGTTAATCTGATACACCTTAATATCAGATTCTTGTCCATCTAATGGGTAAACACCATGTATCCTATTACACCCAATAAGAATCATATCACCTGAGCTAATCTCTTCATATCTATTATCCATTTGCATTAGTGCTTTTCCTGACCTAACCACCAGAATCTCCATATGGCTATGCCAATGAGGGTGTACAACATTGCGGTCACTAACAACACTTGAATGAATAATATTAAAAAGTCCTTGTTGTTGTTCAAATTCTGATTGCTCATAATAACCTATCACTTAATCACTTCCTCTATCTGTCCCTCGACTTAAATGGTAATATATGCACAGTATCATATCCATAATGAATCCCACTGATACGATTAATTCACTCTCTTACAATGAATTAACCACCCTTATATTTATATTAACACATTCTTACAATTGATAATACTATAGATATGAATGACCTAATCTTATCAGTTGTACTTTCTCGAACACAAGAGACTATTAAGAAAATCTTAATGATTCTTTAGACAATTTTAATTCTTCTCTAGTATTTTCCTTTTGGTGTTTTGCTACACTGATTGAGAATAGTACATATCCAAGTTATGTGCTTTAACGGTTCACTTGATTTATAGGAGGAGAATTATTTAATGAAAAAAATTATGCTAACACTATTCATAACACTTATGTCTGCAGCCTTAATTACAGGTTGTGCAAGTGATGCAAGCGCTACTGCATCCGATGAACCAACTTACACACCTGTAAAAGTCAAAACCATAGCCACTAACACAATACGAGATGAAGTCACATTCTCAGGTCAATTAAATCCAATTAAGTCCATAGATATTTATGGCAATTATTCCGGTGAGATTGAGACGATTTTTCAAGGTGTCGGTGATTACGTAACAAAAGATACTGTCTTATTCGCTTTTGACAAAACAGATATGCAAAACACAGTCGACTCTCTTGGCAGTCAACTCAACTCAGCCAAAGCCGCTATGGACTCAGCTAGCCTTAATGTAAAAGTAAGTTCTGGAAGTCAAAAAGAAAGTCAACTGATGCAAATCGAATCTTCCCTGGAAAGTGCCAAAATCGCCTTTGCTAATGCACAAAAGAATTACGAGAATACGGCAACCCTGTTCAATGAAGGATTTTCATCAAAAGTAGAACTAGACGGTATGGAACAAGCCTACCTTCAATCTAAAATATCCTATGAAACCCTTGAGAAGAGCTATACCCTTCTTACTTCAAAACAACTTTCTGAAGGCATACAAGTAGCACAGAATCAATTAGCCCAAGCAACAGCTTCAAAAGATGCCATGGAAGTGCAATACAACAACGCCCTAAAAACTTTGAATGATTTAAGTGTTACTAGTCCAATTGATGGTATCGTAGCTGCCAATAATATTGATGAAGGTGAACACTATAATTCTGCATTCCCTGCTTTCACAGTTATAAATATGGATACTTTAACAATGACAGTGAATGTACCTGAAACACTTATTGGCAGTATTGAGTTAGATGATGAAGTTCGCATTAATGTTGAAGCTGCCAACTTGCTGGATATGACAGGGCATATTTATGAAATAAGTCCAGTTCCAAACAACAACGACCTATCCTATCCAGTGAAGATTTCTGTTTCTAATAAGAATCATATAATCAAATCTGGAATGTTTGCAGATGTGACTATAACTATAAATGAGGCGAAAGATGTAATTGTTGTTAGTCGCAATAGCCTTGAGTTATCTGATAATCATTGGTATGCCTACACAGTCCTTGATAGCATAGTAACAGTTTCAGAAGTTGAAGTTGGTCTCGACAACGGCATAGACGTAGAAATCATAAATGGTTTAGAAGTTGGACAACAGCTAATCGTGACTGGACAAAACTATGTGGAACATGAAGAGCAAGTGACTATCCTTGAGACAGGAGGCGAATAAGAGTGTCAGATCAAATCAATAAGAAATCAATACCAGAATTATCACTTAAGAAAAATGCCTTAGGTAAATGGGCAAGTGTTTTCATAAAAAGATTCAGAATCACCCTGCTTATCATTATTACCTTAGTTGTTTGGGGGGGTTCAGGCAACTATAGTTCTCTTCAAAGAGAAGCTCAACCAAAAGTTACAATTCCTATGGCTTATGTTGTAACGACTTATATTGGGGGGGCTTCTCCAGAGGAAGTGGAAATATTAGTCACTGAACCTATAGAACAAAGACTTGAAGAACTTGAAGATGTCAAAACCATCACCTCAAGTTCAGGTGTTGGTAATTCACTTGTCTTCATCGACTTTGAAACAGGCATCGATGTTGATGAAAAAGTACGTGAGGCCAAAGAAGTCCTCTCAGGTATAGAGGCTGAATTACCAGTAGATGCCAACGCACCTGAAGTTTTTGATATGAAAACAGGACAAAGCCCAGTTCTTATTTACGCACTTAGCGGTGAGCAAGACATTATCGAATTACAAGACTACGCTAAAAAAATTACAACGTGAAATGGAATTTGGTTATGGTGTTAAGGAAGTCTCTATCGTCGGTGATGTGGACAGAGAAATCAATGTTATTGTCAATCCCCCCCAAAAGCTTAGTATTTATGGCCTCTCTCTTGGTGAAATCAACCAAGCTTTAGTGGCTTCTAACATAAGTTTTCCAGGTGGTAATGTTGACTTAAATAACAAGGAATATAGCGTCAGAACCTCTGGAAGATTTGAAGATATTAAAGACATTGAAAATGTGGTTGTTAGGTCTAGTGAGTCTGGGGGGGATGTCCTCCTCAAAGACGTCGCATTAATCGAAGACACATTTGAAGAAAGAGATGTCTTCATCCACAATTATAGTAATCCAAGCACAGTATCTGAAAGCAATGATAAAGTCAACACCTTAGTTTTGACAGTCCTTAGAAAAGATAACGCTGACGAAGTCAAAATAAAAGAAAGTGTTGAGGCCCGTATTGAAGCTTCCAAGGATAAGATATTGCCAAATTCCGTTAGTCTGGAGCTCATATCCGACAAAGCTGACTATGTGGATAGCCAACTAGGTTCTGTCACAGACAATGCCGTCTCAGGACTATTCTTAGTTATTATCGTCTTGTTCCTCTTTATAGGACTTAGAGAAGCCATCATTGTTTCTTTTGTCATTCCTATGTCCTTGCTTGCAGCCTTCGGACTTTTGAACCTGACTGGTAATACTCTCAATGAGATTACAATGTTTTCACTTGTCTTAGCTGTTGGTATGTTAGTAGACAACGCCATTGTTGTTATGGAGAATATAGACAGACTAAGAAAACAAGGTCTCCCTGCAGATGTGGCCTCCTCAGCAGCCACAAATCAGATTGCTCCAGCAATTCTGGCTTCAACGCTAACAACCGTTGCTGCCTTTACACCAATGTTATTTACGGCTGGTATTATGGGTGACTTTATAAAATCCATTCCACAAACAATCATTATCACACTATGTTGTTCTTTCTTTATTGCAATTACAATTACACCTTCTATTTGTGCTGTATTACTAAAAAGCAGTCAAAAAGAGCACTCACCTAGAAGTGAGAAGACTATTAAGATTGTAGCAGTTGCCATTGTTGTATTGCTCTCCTTGTTTGCATTTGCTGATTTTGACAAACCAATTTACCAATCCTTAACCCTGCTTTCTTTTGTAGCAGCACTACTATTTGGTGGCGGAATGGCTTACAAGCAGTTCTACAACACTGCCAAACATGATGACCACGTTGTCATCAAAGCATACTCCAGTACACTGGAATGGATTATCAGTACGACCAAGAGAAAGTTCTTATTTATTGGATCAGTTTTTCTTGTATTCCTACTATGTGTTAGCTTACCATTTACTGGCTTATTGGCTGTTGAGATGTTTGGTGGCGAGGATATGCCATCCTTTACAATAGACATCAATACCCCCCCAAGTGGCACAACCATCAACAAGACATTTGAGATTGCCAAACAAGTTGAAGAGATTGTCCTTACATATCCAGAAGTTGATAATTTTGTTTCTTATGTGGGTATGGAAAGTCTGAGCATCTATAGTGACTTTACAATCACAGAAAGCTCAATACCTACCAAAGCTTCACTGAGTGTTAATTTGTTAGATTCAGCCAATAGAGATCGAAGTAGCAGCCAAATAGCCGAGTCTATAAGACAACAAATTGCTCTAATACCTGGTGCTGATATTGAAGTCAACGAACTAGAATCTGGACCACCAAGTGGGTCACCAGTCTACGTTAAACTAATAGGAGATGACCTTGATAACCTTGAGCAGACAGCCAACGACTTCAAAGACATCCTATCTTCTATTGAAGGCATAAGAGATCCAAGAACATCCTTTGGAGAAGGTTCACCTGAACTTGAAGTCACTATTGATAAAGACAAAGCCGCAGCTGTTGGTCTTAATGAACAATCCATAGCTTTCTCAATCCGAAGTGCCCTTAATGGTATTGTGTCAACAACTTACAGAGATGGTAATGACGATATTGATATCAACATTCAAGTAACAAAAGAAACCCTTAACACTATTTATGACCTAAACAAGCTAACTTTTGTCAACAACCGTGGAACTACCATTCAGTTTTCACAAGTAGCAAGTATAGCTGAAACAGAAAGTGTTCAGTCCATCTCTCATGAAGATGGTAAACGTATAGTTCACGTTGCAGCTGATATTGACGATAGCATTTGGACCTCTGCCGATGCAACAGAAGCTTTCAAAGAAGCTGTTACAGACTATGAATTCCCTGAAGATGTGTCCATGAGCTTTGGTGGTGAATTTGAGACAACCAGTGAATCTTTTACAGATATGATGATGAACATGGTTCTCGCAGCACTGCTTGTTTACATTATATTGGCTGTTCAGTTTAACTCATTATCACAACCATTCATCATCCTATTTACAGTGCCACTGTCCATCATCGGTGTTATGCTTGGCCTCTTGATTACTGGCTACAATTTCGGATTCGTTGCCTTTATCGGTGTTGTTGCACTTGTAGGTATAGCAGTTAACGATGCCATTGTCTTAGTTGACTACATTAACTACTTACGTAGTGAAGGACATGATATGAACTCTGCCATCAAAGAGACTGGTATTACAAGATTTATCCCTGTAATGGCCACAACCATTACAACAGCCGGTGGCATCTTACCTATCACCCTATCGGACCCATTCTTTGCTCCTATGGGTGTAGCCCTTATCTCAGGACTTACAATGGCCACTGTACTGACTCTAGCAGTCGTACCGACCATGTATTCTATATTCGAGGGACGTAAGCTCAAGGTCAAAGAGAAACGTGCTAGAAAAGCAGCTGAATCAGATAAGACGACTGAAGAATCTCCAGTATTAGAACTTGAATATGAGGTATAAGTAAGTCATTCGAATACCGCTTATATATAGTGCACCTTCGAATGAGAATATTTTCATTTGAAGGTGCACTTTTCTTCTGGCATATTTTACTGCATAAAAATAGCACGGCAGATGCCGTGGCTATTAGTGGAGGTGAGGGGGGGACATATTCTTCCATGATTTCTCATGGTACTGACTATATCTTGAACTCATAAGAGCTCTTTGGCGTATTATAAGTTGCTTAATATAGTTGATGCAACCTATCCTAGTACCTCATATCAAAAACTAATGTTTTTAACTTAGAAGCCTATAAGTCGATACAGGGCTGTTAACTTTCATTACATACCCCCCCTCGGTATTGCCGGTAAATTAATACTACGGTTTCACCGATAAAGCCAAATTTTCATTTACTAATCACTTAGTAACGCGACCCATTTTTGATCGAACCCCCCCTGTCCGAAAACCCATTCACAAAACTTTCTTCCATCATAGTCATTATTTTGACATTCCCTCTACCAATCGCCTAATGACAGGCTAGTGGTTTCAGTAGCTTCATATTAGTCTTTTGCCACCGCAAAGCTTAAGTGGAAAAGTGCCTCACCTTAATGGCGCTCAGGCTCTAAGTGGTGAGCAGCTTAGAAAGAGCGCGCAGCCTTAGGCTGCGAATGCTAAATTGTCTTCAGCGTTTAAATAAATTTACCAGCTTTTAACGTAGCTCCGGTGTCTACGGATGGCTTATTTCACTTCAGTGATCCCCCCCGTCGAAACCTGTACACCCCCCCCATATTTTTAATCATCTAATGATGAAAAATATGCGCGGTAGTGACTTTGTATTATAAGTCATGATAGCGGACATAGACGACAGTGACTTTGTATTGTAAGTCAAGAAAGTCAAAATATAATATTATGCGCGGCAGTAATTATTCAAGCTTTCATCGAATTCAAAGGACAAATTCGACTATCGCGATAACTTATTTATAAGTTATCAATCTTGAACTGCTTTTCAGCCGTCCTTTTCTGGTCCTTCTTAGCGATGTCTTGACGCTTGTCATAATTCTTCTTACCACGTGCAAGACCAATCTCTATCTTCATCTTTCCTCTTTTAAGATACACCTTTAGAGGTACTATTGTATAGCCCTTTATGGCAACCATACCCATGATTTTATTAATTTCATAGCGGTTTAGTAGCAACTTGCGTGTTCTTAAAGGATCCTTGTTAAAGATATTACCTTTTTCATAAGGCGTAATATGCATATTCACCGAAAAAAACTTCACCATCCATTACTTTGATGAAACTTTCTTTGATACTGCATTTACCCATTCTCATTGACTTAACTTCTGTACCAGCTAGTACAAGACCTGCTTCGTACTTCTCATCAATGAAATAGTCATGATATGCTTTTTTTTGTTCTGAGCCACAAGTTTATACCCGTCAGCTGCCATATACATCACCACTTTCTTATGGAAAAAGAGACAATCATCTTTCGCCGTAACACCTATTATAGCATAAACTCTCACCATGACAAGGGTGAAAATGATTTAAGACGAAAGAATATAATTAACTTATGACAAGAAAAAAAGAACGATTCAATTATCGCTCTTTCTTCTAGAAACAAGTAATCATTTTTTTATCTCTTTTCTGTGAAAAAGATTTTCTATCTCTTTTATAACCATCTTTATCATAACACCCATATATGTCTTAACTTTGAACCAATTATGATAAATTGTTCAACAATTTGTGAACTAAATGTGAAATAATGTGATTACTTACTTGTATATCAACTCATATAATTTACTAAGAAGTAACATTGTATCTTCTCTTGTTGCTGCTTTACTACCAACATAAGCATCAGTTCCATTAATTATTTCTGCGTCATATAACTGACCTACATAATACTTTGCCCATTCTGACGAAGAGGAACTAGAAGCAAGAACATCCACTGGATTCGTATTACTTGGGTAGTAGCCATGATCAATTTCTAATATTCTAGCAATGATAGCTGATAATTCATCAAAGGTAACATTGCCTGCTGGTTGAAAACTACCATCAGTATAGCCATTAATATAGCCTCTACTCTTAGCTTGTTCTACGTAGCTGTAGAACCAGTCTTTCTCTGATACATCACTAAATGATCTGTACTGTACCAACATTGCTACTTGATTTAACTTACTAAGCATCTTTGATAACTCTGCTCTTGTTACTTTGTTATAAGGTTTAAAGGACCCATCCTCATAACCATTAATCACACCGATTCTTGCCATCATTAGTATAGCTGACTGACTGTCTAAGGATAAAGAAGTAATATCATCAAAATCAATTGCCTTTACAGTAGAAGTTAAAAGATGTTCATCAACAAATAACCTACGATGTAAGTCAAATGAATACTCTTTCATATAATACTCATAGCCAAGCAACCACTTTACTGAATAGTTGTTATTAGATATATCTAGCTCTATTGTTCTAGCAATGGTTTCAAAATTATCAATTGATCTATCCTGATTGCTTGATGCTTTGTGTTCAATAACTTTAGCTTCTATAGCTGATGCTTCTTGACTTGTCAGAAGCTCTAGAATATCAGCTGAATAAGCAAAATTCATATCATATGGATCAACTTGTGTACCTTCTCCACCAATAATTGGATAGCTAAAGATGTTAATACTAAGAGCTGGCACAATACCAACTTTTGAATAATTCGCTGAATTCAGAAGATTATTACCACTATCATCAATGGTCTGAACAAGACTCTCTGAACCTGGATTTCCATCTCTTAACCAATAATAATCAAGTTCACCACCGTATGCCTTAGTAACCTGGAAATTATTGGCTATAAGCAGGATTGAACTTCTGAGTTAGAAAGCAAAAACACTTCTGAACTAACAGATTCAAGACCAATATTTTGATTATACGTTCTTGTTAGCATAGCAGCTCTCTCATCCATGGAGAAACTTTGTAGGAATCCTGCCTGAGTGTCAGTAATCCCAATAACTTGATTCCCTTCAAAGTCTTCATAAGTACTAATCCCACTTGCTTTTGGTAAAGCCGTCGAATATGTAACGGATTGTTCATCGCTATTTAACCACTCAAAAACATTGCTAGTTGAATAGACATTACTACCTGATGCTTCTTTAGAACTACCATATCCAGCAATACCACTCTCAGCCGCATCAAATACCATATAATCAACTATATTTGCCGAAACTAAAACTGCATCACCCGTTATAGTGTCTACATCAACTACTTGCCAAGCTATTTTATCTCCTTTGTAAGAACCCATAGTAATATAGGTTCCTACTGTAGGAAACGTTTGTGCCATGATGACAAGATTCGTCATCATGAGTGCACCAATTATCATAATAATAAATACTCTCTTTTTCATTTTGCCCTCCACCTATAATATGTCTAATGATTTAAGAAAATCTAGTGGTTTGGTTGATACATCAGGAAAACTATATGTCTTATCGACTGGATTCCCATCAACGTCATCTATCTCAACAACAATATCTGTATCAAGATAATACCATGCATTTGATCCAGCTAGAGCACCCACATAAAAATTATGAGAAAACTCAAAGGCATAGTCACCTGTTGGCATTGTGCCCGCATCCGTCCACGTAATAGTATTAGCACCAGAATCATGTGTAAACTTGGCTGTCACATCAACTTCATCCGCTTCTGTTCCGCCTTCAGGAATGAATGTAACACCCTGATAAGCCATAGTCATATATTCTGTTGCATTTGAATCATCATATGAAAAACTAAGTTCATTCATCACCTTATATGTAGAGAACATAATCAATGAATCACTTGACTCAGTACCTTCCAAAGCTTTAAGGATTCCTGTAATGTCTACAGCATTGCTATGAACCCATTTAAATCCAGAGATTGGTTGTGCAGTTATTTCTATTTCAACTGCTTTATGTGGTTTTGTATAATCAATATAAACAGCTTCAGTTTTCATTGAAGCTAAACCTTCTACGTTATCTGTTACCAGCACATAGTAGCCAGTCTCAAGTATTTCGTCAGCGTCATCACCTACAATAAGTTTACCATCTTCAATGGTAACATTATCAATAATTGTCCCATTACTAATATTAGGATTATTTAAGTCTTCATCATCAGCTAAATTAGAATAATGATAAAGCGTTGCAGGTATATCACCACTTATAGGTGCACCAAAGTCATCTTCAAAGTTATAGGTAATATTTCCTCTTTTTACTAAAAGGGTTTTATCCACACTTTTTTGAATACTATCTCCATAGAATTCCAATTCATAATCAAGTGTTCCCCCCCCAATAACGTAATCTGCTTCTACTTTGGCTTTAAAATCATAGGACCAACTTCCAATATTCTCTTCAATCAATCCTTTAGTTGGATTGCTTATATCAGGTAGTGAATCTCTTAATAAATCTCCTGATACACCATAGTCTCCGATATAGTTCGACACAATATAGTTCGATGTTGAAAGAATATTGTAGGAATTAATCAGATTTTTATCCGCATCAACTTCCTCATACAAACCTGAAGTGTGAACAATATTCTCAATTTTTGTTTCAAAACTATCATTTGGTACAGTTAAGTATGCATTATTAGTAATGGTCAAATCATCACCTAACAATATACCACCTGGTGAAACAATTTCCATTTCAATAACTGGTGAGCTTACAAGTGGGTGCGTAGATTCCTTGAATCCTTGGGCCCCCCCTTTTGTGTCACTTGCAACAACTTTGAATGAGAATTCCGACAAGCCATCAACAAGTTTACTCAAGTCTATTGACACAGATCGAGCCACACCATTTTCAAGAGCTGCTCCTAGTCCATCTGTGTGGTCATTTTCATCATACTCAGCTACAATCTCATTACTTTCGTAGAGTCCATCGCCATCCATATCTAGGTATACCTTACCTGACATATATTGATCATTAATATCAGGGTCTTTTGCAATAATTGAGAATGTTAAAGATTGTGTTAGGTTGGCTACATTATCACCATCAGTAACACCTTGTATCACTACTTCTGGCGCAAAGTTTGCCCCCCCACGTACAGCCTTAATCATTGTATTAACAAATAGTTTACGTTCATCCCAAGTATTGGCCTTATCAAGGTCCGAATGTCCTGTTCCTGAATAAGTTACATTTCCAACACTATAAGTATAGTAAAAACTCTGTGGATCTAGATGATCAATTCTACTATTTGCATCAGCAAGTGTATACCAAACAACCAAATCCTCATCATTAAGGTCTAGTTGATAATATTGGTAATGGGTTTTTGCTACATTGAGAAGTCGATTACCATAAGTAGCATCATATAATTCTTTTTCAGTATCATTAATTAGTGGGAATGGATAGTTGGTCATAATACCATCGTTAAACGCATAAACATTATTTGATACTTTGAATCCTTTACCTTCGCCTCTTTCATATGCCATATCTGAGAAACCTAATGATATGTAATTAGGATCAGGATAATTACCATCTGCATAAATATTTTGTCCCACAAAATCTCTAAAATAATCTGTCATTTTTCTTGTCCACCCTGAAGCGCTATCCATTCTGAATGTAAGATTATCATGAGTAAACATTACACTTTGGCCTGTATTGATAAATTCTTTTATGTCATCGGCAATAGCTTCATCAATAATATCTGCATTACCATAAACATCTGCAAATCCAAAGATAATCATATTGTAAGGTTTACTATTGTCTTCACCAACATAATCTACTAATTTGAAATTACTATCGTCATACAAATCAATAAAATTTTTGATATGAATTGTATCTACATCGATAATGTAGTCTTCTGAGAAAGCTGTAAGCAGATTATCTTTTTTGTTATCAACTAAATCAGTTGATAAATCAAATGTATTACCATTACAATAAATTTGAAGAACATTAACATAGATTGGCTCATTCCCTCTGAAGCCTAAATAGCCAGTCTCATAGTTAACTGCACCAGTAACTCTATCGGTTATCTCAAATTTGTATGGTTGTAAGCCTTTGAAGTCCTCTGGAATAACAACCGACATCACAAGGTCATCATGGGAAGATATACCTGTTCTAGTTTTTATGAGTTCATCATCTGATGTCTTAAACTTATTATCGCCATTGATATCAAAATACAGGGCAACATCAAATGTTGCATCTGCCTCATAACCCATAGCCTTAAATTCATAATTAATTGTTGTACCAAATGATGTATCAATATAGCTTTCATCTGTACCATCAAATTCCGCAGGCTTACTTATGATTTCCAAATAAGGTCTTGGATTAGCATGTGTATTATAAGTATCATAGTCTGCATAACTATTAAGAAGTGTTTTAACCGAAGCCCTATTAGATTTTATTACCCAACTATTATCTTTTACAAATTTGTGTACTCTTGCATTTGCAGAAGCAAAAGTTGCTAACACACTGTCTGCAACAACAAGTTGCCCAGCCTCATGAAAATTCTTGAGATAGCCTAGTATTAGTTCTGTAAAATCATTGCCTGGATAAAACTCTTTGACCTTTGTTTTATCCCAACTTGGTAAACCTAAAGAATTGTTTACCTCTTTAATATAGGATGGGCTAGGCTTATTTCCTGCTGGGATTTTCTTGGCGGCTTGTCCAGTGGTATAGTATTCTTCACTATTGCTTGTTCCATTGCCAATATAAACCATATCATATTTACCAATCATATCTTCACGAATGGCATTATACTCTCGGATTGTATATTGATATAATTTCACTTCATCTTTATCGAAGTCACTCTGCTTCAATACAAAATCCTTTTGATTTGGAGAAATCTCCAATATTCTGAAGAAATACTCACTTTTTTTCTGCAATCATCGAATCCTCTTCAGCTGCAAAAGTCATACCCTGAAACAAACCGATAATCAAACTCAAAATAACCAATAATCCAATAGCTTTCCTTTTCATCTTCGACCTCCTACTTTTGTGAAACCACTATTTACAATTCAATGCTAAAATCAATCGTTCTTTCTTCTAAATTGCATCCCTCTAATTTGACATTTATAAGATCACCTAGTGCATATACTTTCGATGTTCTTTCACCAATATACTGATACTTCTTGTCATCATATATATAATAGTCATCTTTCATTTCTGTAACATGAATCAGTCCTTCAACCGTATTCGGTAGTTCAACGTACATCCCCCCCCAACTTGTAACACTGGAGATAACCCCCCCCTCAAATACTTCTCCAATATGTTTTGACATATACTCAACTTTTTTAAGCTTTATCGTTTCTCTTTCAGCTGTTTCAGCGCGTCGTTCATATTCAGAGTTTTGCTTAGTTACATCTGGTAGTATTCGCTTATAATGCCTAATTCTTTGATTGTCCAGCTGATCTGATATGCTTTCTTTAATAATACGATGTATCTGCAAGTCTGGATAACGTCTTATCGGTGATGTAAAATGGGAATAAAACTTGGCTGCTAATCCATAGTGCCCATTGTTATCTACTTCATACTTTGCCTGTTTCATTGACCTTAGTGCAAGTCGACTTATAAGAGTCTCTTCACTTGTGCCTTCAATATCAATTAAAAGTTTCTGTATCTCTTTAGGATGAATATCCTCTTTCCCTTTGATATGATAGCCAAAATTATAGATAAATTGACCAAGAGCTTTGATACGCTCTGAATCAGGTTCATCATGGTTACGATAGACAAAAGGAATCTCCTGCCAATAATAATTCTCAGCAATAACTTCATTGGCCATTAACATGAATTCTTCAATTATTTTTGTGGCCACATTCCGATCATATACATAAATATCTATTGGCACACCATTGTCATCAAGCTTAACTTTTGCCTCTGGGAAGTTAAAATCAATAGAACCACGTTTTTTTCTTTTCTTTCTAAGAATCGCAGCCAATGCTTCCATTTCCTTAAACATACCGACACATTCTTTATAGCGATCCTTCAAACTTTCATCTTCATCATTAATTATAGCTGCTACATCTTTATAAGTCATTCTTTCATTGACATTTATCAAAGTCTCTGCTACTTGATAGTCAAGAACCTCACCCATGTTGTTAATATCCATAATACAACTAAGTGCTAATCTATCTTCATGAGCGTTCAACGAGCAAATACCATTGGATAATTGTCTCGGTATCATTGGAATTACTCTATCAACCAAATAGACACTTGTACTACGTTCAAGTGCTTCGACGTCGATAGGACTGCCTTCTTTTACATAATGTGTTACGTCTGCAATGTGAACACCTAATCGATGTCCATGTTCTATTTTCTCAATTGTTATGGCATCATCAAGGTCTTTAGCATCTGCTCCATCTATGGTTACTGTTAATACACCTCTCATATCAAGTCGACCTTTTGCCATCTCAGCGTCTACTGACTGAGGTATATGTTTGACTTGATCTTTGACCGCTTTTGGAAATTCAGTTGGTATATCTAGACTTCGAACAATTGACAATATAGCCGTTTCAGGGTCATCTATATGACCTATAATCTCAATAATTTCACCTTCTGGTTTTTTGTCTTCCCCCCCACCCCCCCAGTCACTAATCTTTACAACAACTTTATGACCTTTCATTGCATTCATAGTATTGTTCTTAGATACAAATATGTCTTTTTGCATCTTTTTGTTATCAGGTACAACAAAGCCATAATTATCGCTTGGCTCATAAATACCAACCAATGTGTCTTTACCTCGTTCAAGTATTTCTACCACTTGACCTTCTTTACGTTTGCCTCGACTTTCCTTCAACAACTGTATAGCCACCGTATCATGGTGAAAAGCTGAACTCACGTACTTCGAAGGGATAAAAACATCTTCATCTTCCCCCCCTTCAATTTCAACAAATCCAAATCCTTTTTGATGTGAAACAAAACGTCCAACCAAATAGTCATTGCTTTCGTTGAGCATATATTTACCCCCCCTTTTAGTAAGGATAACTTTCCCTTCCTTAATAAGGTTTTGTAGTAGCCCATCAAGTTCCTTCTTCTCTTCTTTATCCAAGGCTAATAAAATAGCCAATTCCTTAATTTTCATTGGTCTATAATCTTCATGACTCATTAAATCTATAATTAGTGCTTTTCTGTCCATATTCTGCCTCACGTCCTCTCGCACATAGTTAGTCCATATTACCTATTAATTATACCATACATATCGCCTGGACGTACAGAAATAATGACATAAAAAAAGGAAGTATCCATAATCGGACACTTCCTTTTCTTAATGATTCACGCTCTCGCCTTTTCACCCTACAAGCATTTGTATTTTTATAGCGCTTGCTATACCAAATCTTCGTCAAGAAGATCATTAATATCTGTGTTCTCATATTCTACTACCAATAAACTGTAATTGCCAAAAGCGTCAACTGCATAGATAGTAATTGAACCACTTGTTACATAACCTTCAGGCTCAATGGTTAATTCAACAGGTATATCTGCATCCAGTAACAAACTATTATCTAAATCTTCAATGACCTCAAGCGATAAGACTTCAGTCTCTACCAATATCTCTTCATAAGTTAATGTCCCATTATAGATTTCGTAAGTAACAATAGTCGTTTTATCTGTAATTCTTATATCTTGATTAATTAAGTTCAGGGTTGATGCTTCTTCATCATGGATAGATTCAATTACTGGTCCTTCATCATCCACTAAACCAACATACAAGCCGAGTGAAGTCATTGCTGACACTGTGTCCATTGGATCACCAAGTTCCCTAGTTATAATTTCATCCACATCAATATTATAGTCGTAGTCCAAACCATCTCCTAATGTAGAAGGTGTTAGAACCTGCCCATACGCAGTATAAGTGCCGATAGGTAATTGACTACCATCGTATTCAAGCTTGTTGCCATTCATCTCAAAGCCTGATACTATGTCACCATTTTCATCTCTAACATCACCGAGTGAACCAAGCAAATCAAGGACAAATCCATGATTGGAGCTTGCAAAGTCATCAACTATGTTCAAAGATACCTTAGTTAATGGTCGCGTCAATGTAAAACTCAATTTCCCATCAACATTTTCTACGGTTTGATTAATTGCAGCACTGTGACTATTGCCTCTAGTTGTAATGATAATATCCTTTACATTCAATCGCTCAAATTCTATTATCTTAGTATCCACTGGCGAATCATAACTTAAATTAACATCAAAATTAATCATATTGCTTTCATCCATACTTATGCCATTACCACTTGATAAGAGAACATAACCGCTAGGCAATAAGAATGATATTGTGTGTGAACCACTAGGAATATTGCCAATAACAACATAGTTGTCTTCGTTAACCTCAGTAGTTACTGCCACACCATCAACATAGGCTTCAACTTCAGTGATATGGATTCCTACGTTATCACTTAAATCAAGTATGACTTGTCCGTCCTTAACATCAACAACATCAGGATCTTGACCAATGGATAGGAAGTCAAATGTTGTGCCAAGAGAATTGGTTAAGACATAGTCAACATTATAGTTAAGTTGGTAATTACCAACTGCATTAGTAATAAGTTTAATAGGTACAGTAGTTGACCATTCAAGGTTGTCTAAGCCTGTTACCTGGTGACTATCGTTAACAACAAAACTCAAATCATTACCTGCAAAGTTCCATCCTGCCAGTTGACTTTCTTCTGATAGTGTTAACATCTCTGATAGGTTCCCACTTACAAGAGACCTGTTAAATTGATTGACTGCAATACCTCTATAATCATAGGGAAGTTCGTTGATAAAACTTAAAGCATGGTCAATACTAATCTCATCACCAACCAAATAGCCATATTGGTTATTTAAGTAGGTAATATCTACTTCAACTTGAGGCTGATTATTTCTTGGTGGGATTGTCGTAAAACTTTGCCCCCCCAGTGGTTCAGCCACTGGTGATCCATCAAGGTCTGTGTAATAAAGCATAGCTTCTTGGTTAATCGGTATTTCAAGTGTGCCACTACCTGTAGGATATACATCATCTTTTACTTTCACCTGATAACCAAAACTGTAATTGGTGTCAATGACATTACCTAGTTGCCATGTGATAACTTGTCTACCTTGACCATCTGTTGATAATGTATAGCCCTCTGGTTCAATACTACCTGGGACCACTTCAAATTCATCTTCAATAATTTCAACAACTGTTGCATCTGTACCGATATAGTTAAGCTCTTCAACTATAGTGTCAAAAATCCCTGTAAGTTGATCTGTTTGGGATGCTTCAAAGAAACCAGCATTTTGTGATAACTCGAGTGTCTCTCTTGCCACTGTTTTGGTTGATTCATACTCAATACCCTCGAAGTATCCAACTGTTATAATCTCTGCTGATACTTGGGCCGCTATACCCGCTTCATAAGCAGCTATAGTATTGGAGTTATGTGATGTTGGGTAGTTATAATTCTTTTGACTATTAGATCCACCTTGAGTTGCCACACCATCCGTAAAGAGAATCATAACGTCTTGACCTGAAGAGAAACCATGGATTTCTTTTTGCCAAACTGTTGTTTCCCCCCCATATTCAAAAGCAGCACTTATATTTGTAGCACCATCTGATATCTGCCAATTTTCCCAGGCGTATCGATAACCATTGTACCAAAATGATTTAAAATTACTGTTATAATTTGTATACAAATCTCTATATTCGTATACTTCATTAATTTCATGTAAGGTGTCTTCTAGATTATTGTAATATTTCCAATTATCACTTTTATTTGCATTGGTACCAAATGAGACAATTGCTAGGTTTGATTCTGGGTAGGCTGTATATACTTCAGTAACAAATTCGTTAACAGCACCCCCCCATACTGCATCAGCTACTGGCAAGCCTGTAGATGGGTCTTCTCTCAACATTGAATTAGATCTATCAAGAACGATAACCAAATCAAGACCAGTTAATACCTGCTGATAATCCACGTCAAACACATACTCGATGTCAAATATTCGCTCACCTTCATCTGTTAGTACTACAACAGGATCATTCTTAGTTATATTCACAGTTGTATCAACTGCTCCATAGACTACAGTTTGTACCATCAACGTAAATATCAAAATCATGATGCCACAATTTTTTATCATCTTAGAAACATTCATTGTTACGCCTCCATCTTCTTTATCTCTATAGGTCTATCTATTCTATTCATTTAATCAGCATATCATTTTAATTGTTGGTCTCTTCATCTATTCTATACTTCTTCTACTTTATCCTAAGTATACGCCTCAACTATAATGATAGTCAATTGAGATTAGTAAAGTTAATACAAAATGAATCTACAGACTCATATAGTAGTTCTAGCGACCTACACGAAATCAATCTACTAGGCTGTATTTACCTAGCATGTTCACAATTTGTTCATTTTATTACCCCCCCTTAAAAAGGTCTATAATGAATGTAATGAGTCATATCTATACATCATTAAGGAGGCTATACATGAAAAATAAAACTATTGCACTCATCGCCGTTCTTATTTTGTTCACAAATGTTATTACGGCATATGGTGACGAGTCAAGTTATACGGACACAAAAACAAGTGACTGGTTCTATGGTTCACTTGATATTCTTTCAAGTGAAAAAATCATCACCGGTTTCGAAGATGGCAGTTATCGTCCAAGTGCCACTTTAAACGTAGATCAATACATCACCATTCTATGTCGTCTAACTGATAACGATGTAGGCATCAACTCAGGTGGTTATTGGGCTCAAAACTATATTGATTTTGCACTCGAAGAAGGCTGGCTTGATGGTATGTCCTTCTCAACTTACAACAAACCCGTCAATCGATATGAAGCATCAAGGCTAACTGTAAAAGCTTTAGAATTTAACAGTGATAAGTCTCCTACCGAGCTTCTAGAATACAAAGTTTATATAAGTGATTATAACAATATACCTTCTCTTTATAGAACTGATGTTTTGTTAAATTATGCACTTGGATTAACCAATGGTTATCCTGATGGTACTTTCCAAGGTACTAATACTTTGACTAGAGCAGAAGCCGCAGTAATCTCTCATAGAGTATTTGATCCTGATGTTCGAAAATTACTGCTAGATCCTAAGAAAACAGAGCAACTCCTAGCAATTTTCAGAATGGATGAATTAGATCAATTTGCTCTTTTAGCGCCTGAAGTAATAATGCCAGCTGGAATGATGATGTTTGCAATACCTGCAATGCCTGCTCCAGTACCACTGCCAGCACTCCCACTTCTGCCCCCCCCAGTTGCCATCATTACTGAGAATGTTCTGGCAGACACTTTGATTGAGCTATCGGATTTAGAATCTGATAACCTTGTGGCTGCTGGCTATGGTTATAGCGTTTTAAACATTAACCTACTATCTGAAGATAATGAAAGCATACTGATATATACTGCCGAAGATGGTTCTAATGTTATTACTCTTGACTTGCTTCTTATGCAAGATGATGAAGGTAACTTAAGACCTGATGCATCCGACCTTATACTTCTTGTATGTAAGAATATAGATGAGGTTAACGGTGATTCAATGCATTCCTATATACTTAGCAATTACGAGAACCGAGCTCTCATTCCAGAAGAAGGTATCAACACCACATTTGGAACCACAGATATGAGAATGACCAACCTTACCCATGACCATAATGTAACCAAAGTTGCTTTTACATTAGGTGAATAATCAGAATATTACTAAAGCTTGATAGAATTTTCTCTATCAAGCCTTTTATAGTGTAAAAAAATATAATAGATTTATGCTTAAGCTACAGCTACTAGTCTTCCTCAATCTTACTAATGATGGTTCCACCACCAACAACCATATCACCATCGTAAAGTACAACAGCTTGTCCAGGTGTAATTGCTCTTTGAGCGTCGTCAAACCTGACTTCCATCTCATCATCGTCGACCATTTTAACATGGCAAGTTGCCGGCTTGTGGCTATACCGTATCTTAGCTGTAAAAGTCTTTTCACCTTCCAGACTCTCAAAAGGCATAAAATTAACTGTATTAGCCCTAAGAGCAAAGGCAAAGGTATCTTTGTTATCGCCAATAACAACTTCATTGGTCTCAGGTCTTATTTCTACAACAAAGCCTGGTTTGCCAAGACTAAGTCCAAGTCCTTTACGTTGTCCAATGGTGTAATGAACAATCCCCCCCTTGTGTTTACCAAGGATTGTACCATCCATATCGACGAAGTTGCCTTGTTCTATTTTATCACCTGTATAAGATTCTAAGAAACTACCGTAATCTCCATCTGGTACAAAACATATGTCTTGACTATCTGGTTTGTTGGCTATGCGTATATTGATTTGTTCAGCCATAACACGAATTTCTTCTTTATCAAAATCACCAACCGGCATAATGGTTTTACTTAGTTGTTCTTGAGTCAAATTGTATAGTGCATAAGTTTGATCCTTACGAATAGTTTTTGACTGCTTCAGAACATATCTGCCATTAGCGAGTTGCTCAACTTTGGCATAGTGGCCTGTAGCAATATAGTCAGCACCAATGTTCATACTTCTTGTTAGAAGAGATTCCCATTTTACATATCTGTTACATGCAATGCATGGGTTAGGCGTCTTACCTTGCTTATACTCATCAACAAAATAGTCAATAACATCTTTTTCAAATTCTTCTTTAAAATTCATTACATAATAAGGTATACCAAGAGTTTGGGCCACTCGCCTTGCATCATCAACGGCCGTAAGACCACAACATCCTCCATTATCTTGCTGGACATCGCGGTCTTCATCTTGCCATATTTGCATTGTGACACCAATAACATCGTACCCTTGTTCTTTTAGCAGCAATGCCGCTACCGATGAATCAACACCACCAGACATTCCTACAACAACGGTTTTATTTTCCATGATTAAAATTCTTCTTCCTCATCTTCATGATGATCAGTATCTTTTGGCTCTTCAAGCCCTTCGATTTCAATACCATTCTTTTGTGCATAATCCCATAGAGCTGCCTGTAACGCTTCTTCAGCCAAGAGCGAACAATGTACCTTTGCCTTTGGAAGACCATCAAGAGCCTCCATAACGGCTTTGTTTGTCACTTTCATTGCTTCTTCTACTGTCTTGCCTTTTACAAGTTCAGTTGCCATAGAACTGGTTGCTACAGCAGCACCACATCCAAAGGTTTTGAATTTAACGTCTTTGATGATATCGTCTTCAATCTCAAGGAATATTCTCATTATATCGCCACACTTGGCATTACCTACTGTACCCACACCTGATGCTTCTTCTATTTCACCCATGTTTCTTGGGCGTTGGAAATGATCCATAACTTTCTCTGTATACATAATATGCACCTCTTCTTTCTACTGCTTACCAGCATTGACTTGTCACTAATCTATTGTCTTTTATCATTCACATTTTCAACTTAAAGAATCGCTTCAATTTTATTTTTCACAAAATCCTCATACAATGGGGGGGACATATCTCTCAACCTAGACACAATAGCCTGTAGTTGATCAACCAGATAATCAAGTTGCTCTTTGGTATTTTGTTCTCCAAGAGATATTCTTAGAGAACCATGTGCTATCTCATGTGGTAACCCTATTGCTAGTAAAACATGTGATGGGTCAAGAGAACCAGATGTACATGCTGAACCACTAGAAGCGCATATGCCCTTCATATCAAGCATAATTAAGAGTGATTCGCCTTCAATAAATTCAAAACTATAATTCACATTATTTGGAAGACGTTTGCTTGGGTGTCCATTAAGCTTACAATGTGGTACCTTTTCTTTAATTTGCTCAATTAGGTAATCTCTTAAAGCTTCCTGTTTTGGACTTTCCACATTCATAGTATTGACAGCTGTCTCAATAGCAATACCAAGACCTACAATACCAGGCACATTCTCAGTACCACCTCTACGTTTCTTCTCCTGAGCACCACCGTGAATAAAAGCTCTAAGCCTTGTACCCTTTTTAACATACAATGCGCCGACGCCTTTTGGCCCGTAGAGCTTATGACCTGTTAAAGTCAATAAATCAATGTTAAGTTCCTTTACATCAACTTCAACATGTCCAACGGCCTGAACTGCATCTGTGTGGAATAAGACACCAGCTTCCTTTGCTATTTCACCTATTTCAGCGATTGGTTGTATTGTACCCACTTCATTATTAGCGAACATTATTGATATCAATATTGTTGTCTCTTTAATTGCAGCTCTTAGATCTTCTAGGTTAATTAATCCATCCTTATCCACTTCCAAATAAGTGACTTCATAACCTTTTTTCTCTAAATACTCACATGTATGTAGTACTGCATGATGTTCTATTGTCGTTGTAATAATATGATTTCCTTTTTGCTTATAATTCTCAGCCACACCTTGAATTGCCCAGTTATTGGACTCTGTTCCTCCTGATGTAAAGAAAATCTCTCTCTCAGATGCCCCCCAATTGCTTTTGCAACTTTTTCTCTGACATCTTCAATTGCTTCTTTGTTTTGACCTGCAAAACTATAAATACTTGAAGGATTACCATAACTTTCATAGAAATATGGTAACATTCCATCAACCACTTCTTTTCTTGTTGGTGTAGTTGCTGCATGATCAAAATAAATTAATTTATCCATGGATTTTCTCCTCCCGCTTTCTGTGGGCTTCTTGTATTTGTAATTGTTCATCCACCATGTCCTGTAATGATATGTTGTTAACAACATCATTAATACTGTCGCTTATTCTTTTCCAAACAAACTTGGTCACACATAGACCAGCTTCTGAACATTCTTTTTGTTCATTCACTGTGGTACAATCCACAGGATTAAGATCACCCTCAAGCGCTCTTAGAATATCACCAACCGATATCTCGGTAGTAGATACTGCAAGACTATAGCCACCTTGGGAACCTCTTGTGCTACTAACATAGCCTGCCTTCTTAAGCACAGCAATAATCCGCTCCAGGTAATTCTCCGATATCTCTTGTCTCTCAGAGATACTCTTTATTGATACTTTTTGATTTTCTGAGTTAATGGCCAAGTCAATCATTGCTCTTAAACCATAACGTCCTTTTGTTGATAATTTCATACAATCTCTCCTTAATTCCCACCAAAGTACTCGGAATTAAATTCATACATAGAGTATCATGGGATATAAGGATTGTCAATACTTTCACATGTATTTTATATGTACAATTCCAACTATTTTAGTAGGAATTAGAAAACCCGCTCTATGAGCGGGTTACAGTCTTTTCATATATTGAGAACTGTTATCGTTTATCGACCTTTTATGCATTATCTACATCAATTCTAAGACATGCCTCAAATATATCCTTTGGCTTTAAATGAACCATTGGCTCTTTCTCCATAATATCTCCTTCAAATCCTAGAACATCACCATGACCATACCATGGCTCTATACACAAGAATGGTGCATCTTTTGGCTGCCATATTGCTAGGTCTGGCAAATTATCATAAGAGACTTTGATTGACTCATCAGTGACTTTAGATTTGAGCCTTACTGATTTAGATTCAATATTCTTGAATACAAAGGCATACTCATAGAAATCTTCTTTCTTAAGTGGCAATATATTTGAATGACTCATCACTGTTGTTTGGTCATTAACATCAATCAAGTTATCCTTGACCCCCCCTAACCTCTTAAGCGTTTCTACCTTTTCAAATTCCAGGTACCACTCTTTTAGTTCAGCGCTAGTTCCAAAAGGGCAATTAAAGGCTGCATGGGTACCAATTTGAAATGGCATGATGATTTCATCATCATTGATCACACTATAGTTTATTTGCACCCCCCCTGAGGTCGTAAGGCAACATTTTAGTTCCAATGTGAATTTGAAAGGATATTGTTTCAAAGTCTCCTCTGATTCAGACAGCCTAAAGACCGCTTCTTTCTGAGAGGATGACACACATTCAAATTCACTTTTCCTTGCAAATCCATGATTACCCATAGAATAAGATTTATCTGCCACTTTGATTTGTCCACCATTCAAACTTCCTATTATAGGAAACAGAACCGGTGACCTGCCACTCCAGTAAGTTGAATCACCCGACCACATGTAATCATAGCCGTCGCTTTTTCTAACAAGGTGTATAAGTTCTGCACCCAGTGTCTCTATAGTAGCCTTATAAGTATCATTATCTAATATTATTGTCATATTCTAATCCTTCCAACCACCTACATAGGGAGTTTGTTAATTTTATTAACTTATTATACCTTTTTCACCTACTTATTCATAGGAGGATTTATCACATTCATGAAATTAATTCCACCAAAAGCCTATATATGCTACACACTGTACCATAACTTAATAGCAACAAAGAGCACCTCCATAATTGAAGGTGCTCCCATAGCACTATTTCTTATAATTTACTTTCTATTCAGCTTCAGCTCTTTCAGCAATAACTTTCTCTTGAACTTCTGCTGGTGCTTCATCATATCGTTCAAAATTAAGTGTAAAGATTCCTCTACCTTGAGTCATTGACCTTAGATCTGTTGAGTAACCATACATTTCACCGATTGGTACTTCAGCAACAACTTCTTGCTTACCACGGATTGGGTTCATTCCCATAACACGTCCACGACGTTTGGTAAGGTCACCCATGATATCTCCCATATAGTCATCTGGAATCGTCACTTTTACAGTGGCAATAGGTTCAAGGATAATTGGTGTACATACCTTCATTGCTTCCTTAAAAGCTTGTATTGTAGCCATCTTAAATGCCATCTCTGAAGAATCAACTGGATGATAGGAACCATCCACCAAGGTTGCCTTAACACCCACAACACTGTAGCCAGCCAAAGCACCTTTATCAACAGATTCAATTAAGCCCTTTTCCACAGCTGGGAAGTAGTTTCTTGGAACTGATCCACCAACTACTTTTTCCTCAAAGACAAAAGCCTTCTCACGATCACCTGATGGTTCAAATACAATAATAACGTCACCGTACTGACCATGTCCACCAGATTGCTTCTTATGACGACCTCGTACTTGCCCTTTACTCTTGATTGTTTCACGGTATGGAATCTTAGGTCTAAGCAACTCTATACCAACTTTGAACTTTTCAAGAAGTTTTGACTTAACAATCTCAAGATGCTGTCCACCAACACCGTACAAAAGTTCTTGATGGTTCTCAGTATCCATAATGATCTTGATAGTTGGGTCTTCTTCCATCAATCTATGAATACCAGAGGTCATCTTCTCTTCCTCACCTTTTTTGGTAGGAATGATGGCTCTATAGGCTAGTGATTCAGGGAAATTGATACCCGGCAACTTAACAGGCTTTGCTGGATCACACAAAGTATCTCCAGTAGCAACTTCTGTCATTTTTGCAAAAGCACCGATATCACCTGCGCGAATCTCGTCAACTTCAATCTGCTCACGTCCACGTAGAACATAGATATGATTGGCCTTTTCCTTCTTTTCTTTATTAACATTCAGGAGCATCGAGTCTTTCTTGATAATACCTGAATAAACTCTAAATAGAGATAATTTTCCAACATAAGGGTCAACAATTGTTTTGAAAACCAAAGCAGCCGCTTCATGGTCCTTATCACATACCACTTCAATCTCTTCACCTGATTCTGGATCTTCACCCATTACTGAAGTATGCTCTTCTTTTGGTGCTGGCATATACTTCACAATAGAATTCATTAACACAGTTACACCTGTGTTGTCTATTCCTGATCCACATAATACAGGTACAATTGAACCATCAATAACACCATTGTGAATTGCAGTCTGGATTTCTTCTAGGGTGAATTCTTCACCTTCAAAATACTTCTCCATTAATTCCTCATCAGATTCTGCTACAGCTTCAAGAATCATCTCTCTGACACTTTCCACTTCATCCAAAATATCTGCTGGAATCTCACATGGTTCCACATGGTCTTTAACAAACTTACGACCTTCCATTTTAACAACATTCACAAAACCTACAAAATGATCACCTTCACGAATTGGCACTTGGAATGGTGCCACCTTTTTACCAAAACTCTCTTTGAGTTGGTCAAGAGCCTTCTTATAACTTGCATTGTCATCATCCATGTCGGTTACAAAAACAATTCTAGGTATCTCCATCTCATCGGCATATTCCCATGCCTTTTCTGTTCCAACTTCAACACCTGACCTGCCTGAGACTACTATAACAGCACTATCTGCAACACGTGTGGCTTCTTTTGCCTCTCCAACAAAGTCGAAATAACCAGGAGCGTCAAGCATGTTTAACTTACACTCTAGCCATTCTAGTGGTATACAAGATGTATTAATTGAAAAGCCACGTTTGATTTCTTCTTTATCAAAGTCACTAATCGTATTACCTTCATCCACCTTACCTTGGCGAGTTACAATTCCATCCACATGGGCCATAGCTTCCACTAGAGTAGTCTTACCGCTTCCTCCATGGCCAAGTAATACAACGTTACGAATTTGTTCGGACGAATAAATTTTCATCGTATGTCCCCCCCCAATCTTGAGTTATTTTATCGTACGTTTCCCTGTTATCACTTAATTACAGACATTTGGCGCAAATCGTCGTTAGATTTGTTTTTGTAGGCATAATTATGTGATAAAGGCTGATACTTTTAATATTCTCTATCTTTCATTTATTTCCTTCAAAGATTTTGAAACTTATCATCTTTTTTTATGCAAGTTAACTAAAAGCTACATTCGACTTTTTTTCACAACCGATTTTTTTTCAACAGAAAGCTTGCTTCAATGATGTTTTTGTCGTCAAATTGTCCGACTATTCACTTTCTAACATTATCACGTCACCACTTTAATTTATTGACACGTCTCATTTTTCAGTTTATGATATGATTATAGCTTAAAATATAAATTTCATGTTATAATTATTCTGATTCATAATTGAAAGGAGACAATTCAAAATGATTAATTGTCGAAAAGAAGTTGAGGGTCTTAGACCCTATATCCCAGGAAAGTCTATTGATGAAGTAAAGCAAGAATATAACTTAGACACAATTGTTAAACTGGCATCTAATGAGAACCCTTATGGTTGTTCCGAAATGGCCAAAAATGCAATTAAAAAAATATTTGGAAGAACCAGGTCTTTACCCAGATGGTAATTGCACCGACCTTCGTAATAAATTAGCGCAAAAGTTCAACTTAGATAGCAATCAATTCATTTTTGGTGCTGGTTCGGATGAAGTCATCTCAATGATTACTAAAACTTACGTATCAGAAGGCAGCGAAGTGATTACATGCGCTCCTACTTTCCCACAGTACAAGGCTGGAACCGTTCAACTTGGTGGTAAAATCATTGAAGTTCCTTTAACCAAAGACTATCGTTTTGACCTTCAAGGCATTATCGATCAAATCACTGATCAAACCAAAATCATCTTTGTTGCAAACCCAAACAATCCTACAGGTACTATTATTACTGCCGATGAGCAACTTGCCTTTATTAAGCAAATACCAAAAGATATTATCATTGTTATGGATGAAGCTTATGTTGAGTACATAAAGGACGCTACTTATCCTGATTCTATACCACTACTTGCTCAATACGAAAACATGATGGTCCTAAGAACATTTTCAAAAATGTATGGACTTGCATCTCTTAGAATCGGATTTGGTATGGGACATCCTGAATTAATCGAGAAAATAAACCGTGTACGTAACCCATTCAATGTATCAACTGCTGCACAAGTTGCTGCTGTTGCTTCACTAGAAGATAGCAGTTTTGTTGATAGAACCTACGAGGCAAATGTAGAATCTAAGACATACACATACCAGCGATGTGAATCATTAGGACTTGGATATATTAAGTCTTATGCCAACTTTGTAATGATTGATTTTAATAAGCCAAGTGATGAAATGTTCTTAGCGCTTCAAAGCAAAGGTTATATTGTAAGACCGGGCCATGCATTAGGTATGCCTGGCTATCAAAGAGTTTCACTAGGTACAAAAGAGCAAATGAAAGGCTTCTTTGACACTGTCGAAGCTATATTAGGAGCATAATTATGGTAAATCAAGTAGGTTTTGTTGGTTTTGGACTCATAGGTGGGTCCATTGCCAAAAGTCTAAAAAAACATCAGTTAGCAAAACACATAGTCGCTTATGATGTCTCTCACAGTTCTCTTGTTATGGCAAAAGCAGATGGTGTTGTTGATATATAGCTAGTTCTTTGGAAGATGGTTTTGACCAATGTGATATCGTATTCCTATGTTGCCCAGTCAAAATTAATATCAAAATGTTCAAAGAACTCTCAAACATCGTTAAAGATAGCTGTATTGTAACAGATGTAGGTTCAACTAAAGAAGACATTCATTTCGCAGTCAAGGATACCAAGTCATCAACCAAATTCATAGGTGGTCATCCAATGACTGGCTCTGAAAAAAGTGGTTATGAAGCTGCTACTGCACAGTTATTTGAAAATGTCTTCTATATTTTGACACCAGGGATTAATATTATACAAGAGGACATTGAACTTCTTAAAAGCCTCATCAACGGTATTGACAGCATTCCACTTGTTATGGATTCCAAAACACATGATATGACAACCGCATCTATTAGTCATGTACCTCATATACTTGCAGCACTCATTGTAAATGCTGTAGAAGCTCTTGATGGAGAGGATGCTTACATGCATACATTGGCTGCCGGTGGCTTTAAGGACATCACAAGAATTGCTTCTGCCTCCCCCTATTATGTGGCAACAGATATGTCTAAGCAACAAGACACCAATCCTTTCTGCTCTGGCTCACTACAAGGAGCTACTAACAGATGTTGAATCAATGATTGAATCCAATGACTCCAAAAGTCTGCATTATATGTTTGAAGATGCCAAGAATTATCGTTCAACTTTCAATGATAACAAAAAAGGCATATTATCTAGACAATATGCTTTTGGTATAGATGTGGATGACGAACCTGGAATTATTGCTAGAATTGCCACGCTACTTAGCGAATCTGCAATCAACATCAAAAATATTGGTGTTGTCAATAACAGAGAAATTGACCGCGGTGTTTTAAACATACAGTTTGAAGATCAAAGCAATATGGACAGAAGTATTACTTTGCTACGTGATTTAGGCTATACAATCTACACATAAATAATAACATTGAAAAGAGCCTGACTCAGTGAGTCAGGCTCTTAATATTGTCTTCCAAAATAGTCCAAATATAATTTGTTACCTACTTACGTCGACAAACTTACAAAGTTACCCCCCCGAAATGCCGTTCCCCCCCGGATTTTGATCCCTAGCGTCTGCTAGGTGGGTATCCGCACGATGACTTCCGCCGTCCATCTAAAAAAAAGGCTTGACGTCCACCATAAAATATAGGATTCCCCCCCATGTTACTATGTAGGTTCAAAATACAGGTTTCTCCGTACACCCCCCCAGGAATATCTTTCTTGTTGTTATTATATCACCATAGTCCCTAGAAATCAAGCTTTAGCACTATTTCTAAGAGGAATATAATTCAAAAAAATCATATAGACGCATACGATCATAAGTAAACCTATTGACCCTTCTTCTTATAATGATTTTAGTTCTCTTCATATACTCAACATGGATTGCCAAATCCTCATAAGTGATTTCTTTGCCGCCATAAACAACATCCTCATAATCACTCATCAGTTTAATCATACCTTCATCATAACTGTCGAGCATATAGTCATCGACTCTATGTGCATACTCTCTAGGCGTTTCATTAATCTTCTTCTTTGTTCTACCAAAACCATAGTAGTACCTAATAATCCTATGGATATCCAGCATTTTTTTCTTTTGGGGGGGTTCGGTGTTTTATGGCCTTACGCTTCTTGTAGAATATTGAAAGCATATATAACAAGACACCAATAGCTATAACACCGAATAATGTATAGACGTAATTCCAATCTAAGTTAAAAGTTCCTACGCCTTCGCCCCCCCTTGGATCTAAGTCGTCTAAATTTAAGTCTGGGCCAGCCACAACATCTTTACGGTATAATCTGCCAGGTGTAGCTTCAAACATTATCCAACCAACTTCTGGGAAGTATGCCTCTGCCCATGTATGAGAGTCTGAATCTAATACGCTTGTTGTACCATCACGCATGAAATCCATCTCCATCATATAAGCATCTTCCAAATCTTCTGGTTCAAATATATCCACATAGAATCCGGTAGCATACCTAGTCGGAATACCTACACTACGTGACATCAAGATAAATGCTGATGAAAATTGCTGACAGAATCCTTCTCCCGTTTCGAAGAGAAAATGATTGACTGGGTCAACACCTTCTGGCACTGAACCTGGACTCTCACTATACACATAGTTGGACTTCAGATAATTCTCAATAGCCAGTGCCTGGTCATACTTATTATCTATACCATCGACAATGCTTTCAGTTAAGGCAACAAGGTCGCTATAACCTTCTTCTGGCATTATTTTATAGACATCTAACCCACTAGGTACTGCCAAATCACTTCTTTGTCTAACCAACTCGTCAAAACTTGGGTTGCCATATGCTGGTATGACGGCATTAAAGTTATAGGAATAATTTGGTTCTAATAACTTATCAGCGAAGTAGATACCTCTTCTAGGGTCGTACATAACACGAATCCCTGCATCAAAGGATGTATCCGAAGTTCCATAGTTAGCCATAAAAAGTACATTGGTGTTAATGCCCCCCCTTATGGTCACTTCGATATTTTCGATATCATAGAAGTCTCTGTAGTCAATCTGATCAAATAAGGTGCTGTTTTGAATCGTATCACCGTCATTGTCCAAGTACTGAAGGTCCTCATCTCTTAGCCAGGAACCACTATCATAGATTTCGTAGGTCTCTGCTTTCAAATACCTAAGGTTGGAGGTCTTGACCCGCATAACTTCAATGTCTTGAAATTCAAAGCTTTCTTGAATAGTAAAAGAATCTTGTCTATAATAACTCATCTTATCTTGTTCAAACACTTCTGTAGCAACATCTGAACTGACCTGGAATTTAGGCTTCACAACTGGTGTAGTCAAAGGTCTTGGGTCCCATGAATAAAGCATTCTAGCACCTATAACTATAATGATGATAAAGGTTGCAACAGTTGTCATTAGCGGTTTAAATGATTTGTTGTCAGCATAAAATCCACGGTAATAATTGTAGAAGTAATACAAGATCATGGTAGCTGATAAAATCATAAAAGCTTCATGGTCTCTGCTGCTGCCCATCGTCTGGTTGAGATAGCCAACAACAACCAAAATAACTGATATACCCATTAAGTATAAATAGTTGTACTGGTTGATTTGAATGAACTTCTCAAGAACACGCATCAAAATAATCCCAATAAACACGATCAAAACAACCTGATGGACGACATCAATTGATACTGTGTCCACTGTCACTGATAAATAATATACCTGTGTAAAATCAACTATTTCCATCCAAACTTCAACCAATTGCTCAAGCCTATACAAAATGTAGGTGACCGTTGCAAGGGTAATTAGTACCGTAAGCACAATCGTCAGTAACCTTCTAAGGGTTTTAAAAATCACCTTGTCAAATACATAACAGGCAAGAGAAATACCAAATACCTCCAAACCGTTAAGTTCGTATGCCATAAGCCCTGATAAAATATACATCAAGCTATAGCCGTAGACTAGGACCATCATCTAAGCCACTTCCAATCTACATGAACCATCTTCAAATCTGAGATGATAGACTCTCACACCATTGTCAATAAGTCTGTACAAAGGTTTTACTTCAAAACTTATGTTATCCTCTGCAATGACAAAGCCTGTTGGATTAATGGTAACAATATTAATTTCGTAGCCCTGTCGTTTTCTATGAAGTAAGAGTTCGCTAAGTTCATTGGTGATGCGAGGAGTAAACACCATCAAAACGCATTTTTCATACTGATTGTTTGTCTGCTCCTTAACCAAAGGTAAGAATGCCTCATGATCATGTTCAAAGTTCATTGTTGCTAGTGATTCGTAGAACTTACCAAAGTCCTTTGGTTGCTCTCCATACTCCATCATATTGTCATAATGATGCCAATGCATCTGTAGAGGCGTATTGTTTTTAAGCATATATTTTGTCAGTGCTACCACACCTTCAACTATATAATCTTCTAGAATAATGTCTTTCTCAAATCCCAAATCAAGTGATTCATTGTCAATGAGTATCTTTGTCTTGTTGTTGACATTACCTTCAAATTCTTTGGTAACAAAATCGCCTTTTCTGGCGCTAAGCTTCCAGTGTATTTTATTAAGACTGTCACCTGGTTGATAATCCCTTATTTCTGAGAAAATACTCTTGTCAAATTTATCAAAGCTTACGATACTTTCAGAAGCATCACTAAGGACATGTTTGAAGTTCATTGGCTTTAAGTCATGAATGGTTGGATAAACAAGAATCTTATGGGTCTCAATTCCTCTGTATTTAAAATAGAACAACCCAAAAAAACCAGTGATTTCAATCTTCTCTACACCCACACTATAAGAACCTCTATATTTACAATGAATGTTCTTGACAAAATCCTCACGGGTAAAAGGGTACAGTATCAAGGTATTGTTCTCGTGTAACTGAGAATCATCAAATAGGAGTTTGTCACCTGTATAGTATACCTTTATTGGTGAGAAGACCAAAAAAGACGGATTCACAAGAGATATTTCATATTTGACATCTTGCCCTTTAACAACAGTCCTTCTATCTATACTATGACTCAACCTAAAGAATTTATATGTCAGTGCCATCATAATCAAATCAGCAATAGGCAAACATATCATCATGTAGAATATCATGGTCGAGACGAAACCAGGTCTTTGTCTGCCAAGGATTAATGAACCAACAAAGCCAATTATATAAATCAAAATATTTTGTTTCATAGGCTTTACCCGTCCACAGAGGTCTTATCCAAAATCTCTTGTAGTATTGCCTCATTGGACAAATCCTCATACTTAGCCTCAGTTTTTGGTGTTACCCTATGAGAACAAACAGATAAGAAGACCTTTTTAATATCATCTGGTGTCACATAATTACGACCTTGATAATAGGCCCAACCTTTCCCAACCTTAGATAACCACAATGTTGCTCTAGGACTTAATCCAAGTAAAATATTATGATGATTCCTAGTTTTAGTCACAAGGTCAACTATGTAATTCATCACTTCTTCACTAACATGAACACTTGCTACATCTTTTTTGACTTGCTCAATCTCTTCAAGGGTAGTCACCGCACTCAAAGTATCCAGTGGATTTTCTGCACCAAAACGTTCGATTATTTTCTTCTCTTCTTCTACTGAAGGATACCCAATATCAACTTTTACTAAGAAACGATCAAGTTGAGCTTCTGGTAATGGGTATGTACCTAAATATTCTACTGGGTTTTGTGTTGCAATAACCAAGAATGGTTCTGGCAGCTTATACTTTTTCCCATCAACCGTCACATGTTTTTCTTCCATTGCCTCAAGAAGTCCCGATTGAGTTTTTGGTGGTGTACGATTGATTTCATCAGCTAAGAAGACATTGGTCATAATCGCTCCTTCTTTATACTCAAAATCTTGATTCTTAGGATTGTACATCGTAAAACCTGTGATATCTGAAGGCATAACATCCGGTGTACAAGAGATACGTTTAAGCGTACCACCCATTGTTTTTGACAGCGCCAAAGCTAGGGTCGTTTTACCTGTTCCTGGTACATCTTCAATAAGCACATGTCCATCACACACTAATGCCATGCACATTAACTCAATAGGTTCTCTCCTACCTACCATTACTTTTTCAATGTTCTCAATCATTCTTTGTAAAATATCATTGTTTTTTCCTTCTGTTCCCATGTTGACCTCTCCTTTATACCCAAGCTATAAATAGCTTTTGTTGTTTTCCCCCCCTAGCTTACTTTCCATACTTCAAATTCCATCCTTCAATTCATCTAATATTGCCACAACCTCTTTTGATATCTTATCCATATCTGATAACGCTTTATCAGCTGATTTCTCATCGCCACTGTTAAATGCATCTATTGCAGTCACTGCCGCTGCATGTAAGGCATGGTGAGGTTTATGTAATGATTGTAATAAATTGGCATCAAATGATGCCGTTGCTTCTTTATTATTTAGCCACTTACCCAAATTACATAAGCTAGGGTCTTTGACTTTGTTGCTGTCAAATGTACAATAACCTAACAACATATTGTATACACGCCAACGCCACATCAGATGATCTGTTTTTGCAACGTCAATAATCACGCTGTTACTTACATGACCAGACTTCTCATATTTGACTCTTGCAGCATTCATATTCTCACTTAATCCACAGATGTCTTTTCCTAAGGCTAAGCAGACTTCCTTCACTTTGTGTAAGCCATCATTTAACTCACTAATCTTTTCAGCCACTTCTTCTGTTGAAGCTGTTTGCTCTTCAACACTGGCAGCAATGCTTTCAAAAGTTTTGTCTATACCTTGAAGTCCTTTTTCCATTAATTCAACAGAGTTAGCTGCTTCTTCCATATACTCTTTACCTTTTTCAAAAGTCTTTGCCACCTCTGTAATTGTATTGCTAGAATCATTAATATCCTCTCGAAGGTTGGTAATTTTTTTCCCTAATATATGTAGCTGATTCTTTGGTACTTTCAGCCAACTTCTTAATTTCATCAGCAACAACCGCAAAACCTTTACCTGCTTCACCAGCTCTTGCCGCCTCAATCGAAGCATTCAGAGCCAACAAATTCGTCTGTTCTGCAACAGAGTTAATGATATTGGTCATTTCATCAATTTCTGTTGTATTATCACTAACAACCTTCATCTTGCTACGAATAACATCCATATCCTTAAATGCTTCATCAATAAAGTCAAAGGATTGGTTAATTGTGTCAACACTTCTACTGGAAGCCTCAACAACTTGATGCGTCGTCGCAGTAGACGATTGAACAAAGGCAGATACTTCATCCACAGCCTTTGCCATCTCTTCAGTGTTAATATTAATAAGTTCAACCGCATCTGTATTTTCATTAATATTGTCAATCATATCTCTAACTATATCCATTCTGGTAATCTCTTGAACCAGCCTAGAATTGCCAGCGATAACGTTTTCGCGAATCTGTACTTGATTGTGAATATACTGGTTAATTAAGGCTGATTCCTCTGATTCCTCATCAAGTAAAAGGATTTCACCTTCAACAAGTGCTTGCAAATCGCTTATGAGCTTAAAGTCATTTCGCCCTTCACTACCAGTTAATTTCTTCTGCTTCCTAAACATCATATTGGTCCTCCTAGTATTGTTTGGTTTTACTAGTTCCTATATGTGTCCAAAAAAAATCTTCAAATATATCAAAAGGTTCATGGTCACATACCGATTTAAACCTCATTGCCTCACCACTCCTTGGATGGGGGGGAAATTCCAGCCTATAAGCATACAATCCAATATTAAACCAACCTCTTTTATTTGCATACGACCCATTATATTTTGTATCACCAACAAGGGGGGGTAATCCACCAAATGATAACTGAGCTCTAATCTGATGAAACCTTCCTGTATATAACTTTACATCGAGTAAACTCAGATGATTGTCGCCTGATTCTTCCCTAGCCAAAAGATTATAAGATAGATGTGCCTTCTTCCCATTTTGACCCGGTTTTCTTGAAACAATCGCCTTGTTGCCTCTAACTTTTGAAATATAGTGAATCAATTCATCATCGACTTTCGCATAGCCATTTGCAAGAGCCAGATAATGTTTGTTTATCAAATTTTCTTTCACTGCTTTTGTCATTACTTTACTAGCCAAAGTACTTTTGGTCAAAACCATAATGCCACCAACCGGACGATCCAACCTCTGAATCAATCCTATATCATCTTGACCTGTATGTTCACAAACATACTGATACACACTTTTGTCTTTCGACAAATCTTTTTGACTAGGCATGCCCGGTGGCTTTACAACAACAATAATATCCTTATCCTCATAGACTATCTCCACCATTATCTAAAACTCGAACCACCAATGAATTCTCTAATCAAAGAATTGTTTGGTATGGTTTCACTTGTGATTCCAAGGAAATAATCTAGGAATTTGATTAATCGTTTTGCCTCTATATATTCCGCACTGTCTTTTGGGACATTAAACAGTAATGGTTCTGCATATTGCTTTAGGACTGATAGCTCATAGATTAAAGCAGAATTAAACATAATATCCGCTTCCTCTTGGAATGGGAAAATATGTAGCTCTTCACCTCTACGTACAGATGGCCACATGCCAATAGTTCTCTCAGCAGACGCACCTCTATATTGGCTATCTCTAACAATTCTCCTAAGCAGTCTTGCATCGGTCGTTGGAACCCTATTATGATTGTCTATGTTCAATTGTGTCAAGGCACTGATATAGACCTTGAATTTATTCTCTTCTGGTATAGAATGAGAAAGTTTTGGATTCAAGCCATGAATACCTTCAACTACCAATATATCTTTTGGTCCAAGTTGCAACTTCTTGCCGGAAAAGACTTGCTCCCCCCCCTTGACGAAATCAAAGGTAGGCATATCGACCTCACCACCCGTCAGTAGTGTTGACATATCCCGATTGAACATCTGTACATCTATGGCCTCAAGACATTCAAAATCATAATTGCCATCGGCGTCAAGGGGGGGTGTCAACTCTCTCTTTACAAAATAGTTGTCCACTGAAATAGGTCTTGGAATTAAGCCTTGAGATCTTAGCTGAACTGATAAGCGATGAGCAAAAGTTGTTTTGCCTGATGACGAAGGGCCTGCTATGAATACGAACTTCTTATGTTCTATGTCCTCCATAATTCTATCAGCAATCATGCCGACCCGCTTCTCCATCAGAGCCTCTTGGACAAGAATCATTTCCTTCATATCGCCACTGGTTATACAATCATTAAGATCACCAACGTTATCCACTTCCATTAAGTGGGCCCAATCTGTCGATAATTTGAGGGTCTCAAAAAGCATCTTGTCAGGATCAAATTTAGACACTTGATTGGGTGCTTTAGGATCTAAAAACTGAAGGACTAGGCCTTCTGAATATAAGAACAATTCAAAGACACTCAGATAAGATGTATCTGGCACCATATATCCATAAAAGTAGTCGTACAAACCATCAATGCTGTATAGGTTAACGTTTGAAACACGACGATACTTAAATAACCTTACTTTATCTTCCATATATTGTTCTTCAAATATTTTCACAGCTTCACTGGTTTTTACGGTATGTTTATCAAAAGCCATTTTTTTGATCTATCATCTCAAGCATACGACTTTTAATCAAAGCCATACTCTCTTTAGTTAATAATTCTCTTGGTGATATTTCGCAATAAAAACCGTTATTTATTGAGTATTGTACAATTACTTTTACATGGGCTTCATGACCAAGTACGTCGTGTGCCGCTTTTATTAGTACAAATGAAAGACTTCGTTGGTATGTTCTAATTCCATCTTTGTTGAGCATATCTAAGAATTCAATATTGGTATTTTCTTTTACATTATTCCTTAACTCACTTAACTTACCGTCAACAATCGCTAGGACAATTGGTGTATCAAATCTTTCTTGATAATCCTTAGCCACTGACAACAAATCTAGGCCACTTTCTACTTCACAACTTTCTCCCATGATTGTAACTTTTATCATATCACTCATGACAACACCTCGCTGTTTGTATTGGTTGATAATTGCTTCGTCTTTAGTTACCATTATATCAGATTCTAGAACTTTAAGTACCATATTGTAAAGAACCTGAGTAGAGAACTTTTCACTATAAAAATGTGTAATATCCACAATAGCATACCCTTCTTCATGTACCCACATTGCATCATGATACTTAAGATCACCAGTTAGATATACATCCACATCTTCAAATAATTGATTACTGGCAAAACTCATGCCACTGCCTGTGCAAAAACCAACTTTTTCAACTATTTTCTCTTCGTCACCCACGTATCTTATGCATTCCATACCAAGTTTTTTTTGCCGACCAAATCCACCAAACCCTTTAAATCAAGGGGGGGTTTTGGAAGACTTCCTTTTAGAACATAACCATCAGATTCAATCTTAGCAATATCAATGTTTTTAAGTCCCATCTTTTGACCAAACATTTGATTAAGGCCATTTTCCACTCTATCAAGATTGGAATGAGCTGCAAATAGGGCTATACCATTCTCAGATAAGCTAAGTATTTTACGACCTGTGGCATTTTTTTGATGTAATTGTTCTAAGTGATGAGAATATTAGAGGATGGTGCACAATTAACAGATCCACTTGATCTTTTATAGCACTTTCAACAACTTCATTGCTTGCCTCAAGTCCAACACGAATATGATTGATTTCCTTTGTAAGGTTGCCAATCAACAATCCTGAGTTGTCCTTTTCTTCAATTAAGCTTTTAGGTAATACTTCATCAAGTCTAGTCAGTACATCTTTCAATATCATTTTATTTCATCTCCCCCCCATCCTTAATAGCTCTTATCAGATTATTTTCTTTCTTAATCATCTTAATCCGTTCTTCAATATTTTCTCCCTTTTTACCTTCTAAAAAAGAAAGTATTTTCAAGTTCTTTTCGACCACTGAATCTAGATATGAACACCATACATCCGATTTATCCTCCATAAGACACTTCCCATAAGTATACTCTACTTCCGTGTACTCTTCATGTCCTGGAAGACAATACATAATCGGATAATACTTGCCAAGGTCATGTATCATTATCTCAGAATCTATTCTATAACCAAGTCTATGAATTGTTCTTCTTAGTGATGCTTCATCAAGATGTGGTGATACAATAAATGAAGACAACTGATTTAATTTATTATTATTTGTCTCGAGGATTTTGCCAATTAACATACCACCCATCCCTGCAATAACAACACATTCCACGTCCTCAGGTAATTTATCCAAGCCATTTGATAGAATCGTTTTAACCTTACCACTTTCATTGGCGCGAATGATATTCTCATCTGCCTTGTCAAGTGGCCCTTTGTTGATATCCATGGCATAGGCTTTTTGGCATTTATTTTGTTTAACTAATTCTATTGGTAAATATCCATGGTCAGTCCCTATGTCCGCAATACATTCACATTTTGGTACCATGGATGCTATAGCACTAAGTCTTTTTGATAAAATCATTTTCTCCTCCTGTAAAACGATACTCTACGTTAATCTTTTCAATGCACCTTAAGTCTCTTCGACAATCATTTTCATCGCTATTATACTTTCAACATATATATGCATAAAAACAATCCTCTACGCGATCTTTTCAATGCACCTTAGGTCTCTCCGGCAAACATTTTCACTACTTATATACATTTCATCGTATATGTCATGTGAAAACGTTACCCTACGTTGATCTTTTTAATGCATAAGAATGTGCTGAGCTACATTCTTATATTAAAAAGATCTTAGTCCCAGAGTATTCTCCAAAACTAAGACCATTTATTTAAAAGGTTATAATGTAATTGATTATTCCAAGTAATCCTTAAGTTTACGTGATCTACTAGGATGACGTAACTTTCTAAGTGCCTTAGCTTCAATCTGTCTAATACGCTCTCTTGTTACATTGAACTCTTTTCCAACTTCTTCAAGGGTTCTAGCACGGCCATCATCCAGACCAAAACGTAGTCTTAAGACCTTCTGTTCTCTGTCAGTCAATGTATCAAGCACATCCACTAATTGCTCCTTTAGTAATGTGAAAGCTGCAGCCTCAGCTGGTACTGGCACATTATCATCTTGAATAAAATCACCAAGATGACTGTCTTCCTCTTCACCAATTGGTGTTTCAAGGGATACAGGTTCTTGAGATATTTTAAGAATTTCTCTTACCTTCTCAACTGGCATATTAAGTTCTTCCCCCCCAATCTCCTCTGGCAACGGATCACGGCCAAGTTCTTGAAGTAATTGACGAGAAACTCTGATTAATTTGTTAATTGTTTCAACCATATGTACTGGTATACGTATAGTTCTCGCCTGGTCAGCAATCGCTCTTGTAATAGCTTGACGAATCCACCAAGTTGCGTATGTAGAAAATTTATACCCTTTACGGTAATCAAATTTCTCAACAGCCTTAATAAGACCTAAGTTACCCTCTTGAATAAGGTCTAGGAATAACATACCTCTACCAACGTATCTTTTGGCTATACTAACAACCAACCTTAAGTTAGCCTCGGCTAGTCTCTGTTTGGCAATCTCGTCGCCAGCCTCCATACGCTTTGCAAGCATTACCTCTTCTTCAGCTGTTAGAAGGTCAACTTTACCAATTTCCTTTAAGTACATACGTACTGGGTCATCGATATTAATCCCGTCTGGAAGAGACAAGTCAAGTTTAACTTTTCCTTCTTCTTCCTCTTCATCTTCTTCTGCAGGGACCATTCCAAGAACATCCACTTCATTCTTCTCCAAAAACTCATATATGGCCTCTATCTGATCAGGTAGAAGCTCTAGAGCTTTAAAATGCTTTTCAATTTCAGCATATTCAAGCACATTTTTCTTTTTCTTTGCAATATCAAGAAGCTCCGTTAATTTGTCTTGGAACAACGCGATTTGCTCATCACTAGGTGGTTGTACGTTCTTGTTTGCTTTTGCCATTGTTTTCAATCCTTTCCTTAATCCTCAGATTACGGTTAGTTTATGCGTCCAGCGATATGTTTATGTTGTCAAGTTGTCTCTTCATCTCAATCATATCTTGAAGTCTGACTGGGTCACTTATTTCTCTTGAGAGTTGTTCTATATAATGTCGTTTGATAATCTGAATGTTTTCCTTTATCATTTTCTCAAATTGTCCTGAATGTTCCACGGGCATATTATTATTGAAGATATTGGCTATTTGATTCTGTTCATCAATGGTGTTAAACTGTGCAACAATACTTGCTGGTTCAACTTCTTTGCCACTTTCATAAGCTGCAAATACCATCTCAGCCACAACTTTGTAAACAGGATCTGTAAATTCTTTTGGTGACAAATAATTCTTTATCGCTCCAAACACTTTATTATGGCTTGTGATAAATGTCAACAAGTTTTTTTGCGCTCGCATAATAACATCTTTGGAATCTCTTGATCTAATAACTTCTTTTTCCACAGGTTTGTTGGTTATACCAACATTTTTCCCCCCCAGTTTAGCAAGAAGACTTTCCATAGCCGACCGCTTAATGTTATAAGTTTGAACAATTGCATCGAGATAATTTTCTCGTTCAATTTCATTTTCTAATGCCAGTAGTTTTTTTTGCTACTGCCACATCAAAATTCGTTCGACCTTCTGGATCGTCAAGGTTATGGTCTCTTTCTAGTTGGTTGATTTCAAACATGAGACTGGATTTTGCTTTTGCAATCAAACCTTCAAATGCTTTTGCACCAAAAGTTTGAATAAACTCATCTGGATCCTTCGCACCTTCTACCGAAAGTACTCTAACTCCAAGACCAGCATTTTTTAGAATAGGTATTGCTCTAAGTGTTGCATTGATACCAGCATTGTCCATATCATAAGCAATAACCACTTCATCAGCGTAACGCCTAACAAGACTTGCCTGGCCAGTTGTAAATGCTGTACCAAGTGACGCCACTGCATTGGAGAAACCTGCTTGGTGCATGGCAATAACGTCCATGTAACCTTCTACAAGTATAATCTTGCGTCCTCTTGCAGTTCTAGCTATATTCATTCCGTACAAATTACGGCTTTTATCAAATAATTTGCTTTCAGGCGAATTTAGATACTTAGGATTACCATCGCCTAATATTCTACCACCAAAAGCAATGACCCTATTATGAACATCAAATATGGGAAACATAAGTCTGTCAAAAAATCGATCATAATAAGAACCTTTATTTCGCTTGTCTTCAAGCAATAATCCAACATCAAAAAGAAGCTGATCATCATAGCCTTTACCTTTTAGATATCTGTACAAATCATCTCTAAAGAACTTGGCATAACCTAATCCAAACTTCTTACGTGTTTCCTGATCTATACCACGTTCATCCAAGTACTGGGCCGCTTTCTTCTTCTCATCTTTAGACATCTGGAAGTAATAATACCTTGCCGCTTCCTTATTGGCATCAATCATTTTCTGCTTACGGCTCATCTCACGTTTGACAGCCTCTGACACTTCTGCCTCAGGTAATTCGATATGAGCCCTTTCAGCTAAATGCTTCACCGCTTCAACAAAGTTATAGTTCTCATACTCCATGATAAATGTATATACATTGCCACCTGCTCCACAACCAAAGCAATAATACATCTGCTTCGAATCGCTAACCGAAAAACTAGGTGATTTTTCATTATGAAATGGGCATAACCCAAAATGAGAACTGCCTTTTTTTGTTCAGGTGCACATATTCAGAAATTACACCAACGATATTGTTTTGCAATCTAATTTCTTCAATTAAGTTTTCATCATATAGCATTGTTATGCTCCTTCACACCCTTTTAAAGTTCGACGCAAAAAGTGCATATCCTTTTTTTATTATCAGAAAATCAATCTTTCCATGATGAAGGTAAAAATATGTCAGTGAAAATGTTGATAGCATAGCGGTCAGTCATACCTGCCATGTAATCACATACAACCCGGTCCAAACTGTCTTCTTCACTATCAATTCGCTCTAAGTATTCATATGGTAACAAATGTTCATGTTCCTTAAAATAAAGGAAGAGTTGAGTCAGCATGTTCTGAGCCTTTTTCTCTTGAGTCTTTGCTTTAGAACCAATATAAACATTCTGAAACATAAACTTTCTTAACCTTTTCATGGAAGATAAGAATTCTGGACTCATGTAAACATCATTGGTCCCATCACTATTTCTTACAATGTCATGAATCATATTATTAATCCGCTCTTTTGCCGACAAACCAAGAATGTCTAGCTCATCTTTTGGCAAATCCTCAACGGATAATATCTTTCCTCTTATTGCGTCATCAATATCATGATTGATATAGGCGATTTTGTCCGCAAGACGTATTATTTTTCCTTCTAACGTGTTTGGTGAACCTTTGGTAGGGTGATTGAGTATACCGTCTCTAACCTCCCATGTCAAGTTCAGACCTAAACCTTTATTCTCAAGTTTTTCAACAATTCTTATGCTCTGCTCGTAATGTTTAAAGCCGACTTCACAGACTGCGTCAAGAGCCTTCTCACCGGCATGTCCAAAAGGCGTATGTCCAAGGTCATGCCCAAGGCTATTGCTTCTGTTAAATCCTCATTTAACCTTAGTGCCCTTGCAATACTACGACCTATCTGGGCAACCTCAAGTGTGTGGGTCAACCTTGTTCTATAGTGATCACCTTCTGGTGAAATAAACACTTGTGTTTTGTGTTTTAGACGTCTAAAGGCTTTGGAGTGAATAATTCGATCACGGTCTCTTTGAAAATCAGTTCTGATATCACACGGTTCTTCGTCAGCCTCTCTACCTTTAGAGTTACGTGATAAAACAGCGTATTGGCTTAACAATTGCTCTTCAATCTGTTCCGATCTCTCTCTTATATCCATTAAAACACCACCCTTTATAAATCAATGTCCTACTTCACTTGGACTTAAGCTCCTTCGTCCCTTGCATCTTCGATACCAAATTAAATTTGAAGTCCTACTTACAATATACTTCATAAAAGGTGATTTTCCTTTAATTTATTTATTATTTCACTGATTTTTTTGTTTTTTATTGCACTATTTTGAAAATTGATATACATTGATATATAGAAACAATTAACTGTTAAAAATGACAGCTAAAATAAGAAAGGATGATATTATGAGTTTCAAAAAAAATAGATCACGATGATACAATCAGACCAGAAGGCAAAACATGTATATTGGTCTTTGGTTATGACCCTATTGAACTAAGTAAAATAAGAGAATATGCAAAAGCTTTAAATGAGCTTGATGTTATTGAAGTTAAAATTGATCAGACCTACAATACATTGCAACAACTGATTGACGGAACTGGTAATGTATCCAAACAATTACCTAAAAATCCTTCACCGGCAATTGTGCTTAATGCCGTATCAAGCAATGAACTCAATCAATTTGTCCATAATTTTAGGGCCCTCCAGTTGAAGAGCCCTTTGTTTGCAATGGTAACAGAAACTTCTATCTCATGGCGTTTCTGTGATTTAATTGATGACCTTCTTGAAGAAAGGGCCATGTTCTTAAAAATGAAAGAAGAAGGTAAGGCTTAACTGAGTTCCTCATAGATGAGTTCAACGGCCGCATTAACAATACTCTCTTCCATATCAGGGTATTGCTTTTTAACTTCTGCTTTGAGAATATCATATACAAAAAAAGTAAAGTGCACCTTCATCCACTTCGTCCCTTTTGATACGATGACGTTTAAAGAATGTTTCAAAGTCTTTTTCATCCTTGTACCAGTTGAAGATATTGTTGATTTGGTGCTCTTTTTCTTCCCCCCCATCATTGGAAGCATCTGCGATGTCAAAGTTTGTTTTTAGGGCGACCCCCCCTAAGAATAAAAGACCAATTACACCCAGAATAATAGTAAGCATGGTTTTATCGAATCCACCAATAACAAGAATATCAAAATAGTTTAAGATTGCAATAACAACCGAAGCAAGTCCTACAAACCCAAATGTATAGACTGTGGATTTCATATCTGAAACTTTGGCTTCAACATCCACTATTTCCGTCTCATACTCATCAAAATAGTAATCATCTTCATTGCTTTCTTCCATATGTTCACGAACATAGACCTTAAGGAAGGTCATAGCTTCTTCAAACTGTTCTTCGCCAACTGATATCAACACACCATCTTTAAGCTCTTCTGATTCTACATTTTTGATACCTGAATACTCAAGATATCGTAACATTTCCTCTAGTTCCACTTTTTTTTAACTTTGATGAGTGGTTTCAGCTCAATATGCGTTGCCAAATCTGCTACCAACTCTACATCACAATCCGCACAAGTCAGTATATTTTCTTCATATTCCAATTTACATTTCGGACAATAAGCCATTGTAACCCTCCAATAAAAGACACATAAAATGCCTGTCGTATTTAATCATTCCTAGTTATTATAAACTATAATGGCCTACTTGGAAAGAAGATTCAATTGTGTTACAATCTAAAGAACTTGAAAAAAAATTTAATGGATTAGGAGCCTATATATTATGAAGAGATGGAACTTGGACATACTATACACTTCCTTCGAAGACCCTTCTTTACAAAAGGATATTGTCAAGATTGAATCCTTAATCAAAGAATTGGAAGTATACGTAAAAGATACCCTTAATACAGACATAAGCACAAAAGAGAAATTACTCGGTTATTATATGATTACTGATGAACTTTCTTCAATGATTGAAGTCATTGGTAATATGGGAGAACTGACTTATGCAGTTGATACAAGCAACACAGATGCCCTAAAATTAATTGAAAAAGTTGAAGGATTTGCTCCTGCTATGCAAGTGAATGCCGTAGGATTCAGAAAATGGCTCATAACTGTGGACAACCTTGAATCTCTCCTTGAACAAGATGAAGCACTAAAGGTTTATGCCTTTGCAATTCTAGAAGAAAAGCAACAAGCCAAACATATGTTAAGTGATGCTGAAGAATCTTTACTTGCACAAATGAAAAATACTGGGTCAAATGCTTGGAGCAAACTACAAGATGCGACTATCGCAAGCCTTATGGTTGATTTTGAAGGCAAAAATCAACCTATTACAATGATTAGATCTTACGCGTACGATGAAGACCGTGACAAACGTAAGTCCGCTTATGAAGCTGAAGTTAAAGCTCTTGGTAGTATTGCCAGTATATCTGCCTCTGCCCTAAACGCTATCAAAGGTGAGGTTGTTACAGTAGCAGATAAACGTGGCTATAAGGCACCTCTTGATATGACTCTAAACAGTTCTAGAATGGACCAAGAAACTCTTGATGCAATGATGACTGCCATCAAAGAATACCTACCGTCTTTTAGAGCCTACCTTAAGAAGAAATCTGACTTACTCGGGCATAAAGGATCATTGCCATTTTATGATTTATTCGCTCCAATTGGAGAAGTGAATATGACATATACCTATGATGAGGCAAGAGATTTTGTTATTAACAATTTTGGCGCATACAGCAGTACCTTGGGAACTTTTGCTAAAACCGCCTTTGATGAAGATTGGATTGACCCATTCCCAAGAGAGGGTAAAGTAGCCGGCGCCTTCTGCAGTAACATTCACAGTAAAAAACAAAGCCGAATCATGTCAAACTTCAATGGTAGTTTCAATGATGTTTCTACATTGGCTCACGAACTAGGTCATGGCTATCATGGTGATTGCCTAAAAGATGTGGTTCCTGCAAACAGCGATTACCCTATGCCCCCCCTAGCTGAAACTGCATCCATATTCTGCGAAACCATTGTCACCAATGCTGCTCTTGAAAAAGCATCTGATCAAGAGAAGCTTGTGATTTTAGAAAATTCTGTGATGAGTGCCAACCAAGTTATCGTTGATATTTATAGCCGATTCCTATTCGAGTCTACACTCTTTGAAGGCCGCAAAACAGCCTCATTGTCAGTTGACGAATTAAATACTGCCATGTTGAACGCTCAAAAAGAAGCCTATGGCGACGGACTCGACCACGACTTGCTACATCCATATATGTGGGTTGTAAAACCACACTACTATTATGCTGATTATAACTTCTATAACTTCCCATATGCCTTTGGTCTATTATTTGCAAAAGGTCTCTATGCTATGTACAAAAAAGAAGGCGATGCCTTCTTACCAAAATATGATACCCTTCTGAAGGCAACGGGTTGTCATAATATCAAAGATGTATTAGCAACAGTTGGTGTTGATTCACATAACCCTGATTTCTTCAGAGCATCACTAGAGCTTATCAAGGAAGACATACAGTTTATTCTTGATTACAAATAGTTAGGAAAAAGTTCACTTAAAATAACCGGTATCTGCTTGTGTCATCCAAAAGACATAAGCAGATGCCGTTTTTTTTTGAATTAAATCATTAAGCATTGGTACGTATTGCACCGTGTGTACTGGGTCAAGTGAAATACTTTTCAGATCAAAAAAAACCTTTGTCCATCAACAAGGTAGTCTCTTTCATTGATCTCAACTCTATTTTTAAGAATCACATTATCATAATGACGAAACTTGAATTTTAGCCAAGGACGTGTAAGAAGGTTTCCCGTCATAATACCAACAAAACTATGTTGACGACTTTGCTTGTTGTTTAGGAAACTTTGTAGCATATCACCTGACGCAACCGGCATTACATGTGTCGCAGATACACCATTCAACGCCTTGGTACAACTATCAAACATAGTTGAGAAGTCATAATTCCTAAATAGTTTGTAGAACGTATTAATATAAATGCACAAATAAATACAGTCAAATTAAGCATAGATCCATAATTAAAACATCCAAGCCTTCCAAAGAATTGAACAAGAAGAGCCCCCCCTAAACATAACAGCTCCAATTGTGCCACCTTGCACATAAAAGCCTGTTTGAATAAGATATTTGAATGGGTTCTTTATAATTTTTTTTCCAAGAGCTGCGAAGAAGTAGATTTTCGCACCACCCCCCCATACAAAGAGTGGCAAGATTATTGTTAATACAAAGAAAGATTGAGAAAAACCACCTAGATGAGCATACATATACCATAAATACACAGCCAATATCGCTGCCCCCCCATCAAGAGCAGCGAAAAGTCCAAAATTTACAACATGTATATATTTCCCATGATACAATGCTGGGTGATTTCTTAGAAAATATAAAAGTATTAAGATTTTATTGCGATTTTTTGCTCCAAATCACTTTGAAGTCTTTCACGGTCTTCTTTATTGATATTGTGCCACCTAGTACCTCTGATTGCTCCTTCAACAGCAAACAACTTGTTGACACATTCTAGATTTTTTTTCACACAATAAAAACGTAGCTTCTACACTACCCATAGCCCTGAGGCTTTCTGCACTTTCTACACCGACCTCATTAAGCATGAGTTCTAGTTTTGGTCCGATGTTTACCAAGTTTGATAATCGCATAGATATTCCCTCCATTAGAAAAATTGATATAGCGACAACGTTTTCGTTGTATACACAATCAAAAACGTCAACATTTATAGTATTCAATTGTACTTAATGGAATAAAATGATTATCTGTCTATACCTATCACATTAAATACACTCGTCGTCCCTCAACAACACTAATAATTATCGCATATTATCACTATTTACACAAGTTCTTTTTTTTGCTAGCTATGAATGCATTAAAGGTATATTGAGTTTCTTCTTCAATATTTTTTTCTTGAATTTTCATATTAAATCACCTCAATTTGTCTTTTATTTGTTGTTGTAGAAACTCATATGGTATACTGTCATTACATACAGAAAGGGTGTATATTAATGAAAAAAAACTACTTACCTCAAACTCCTTGATAGTTTTGACTATTTCAAGCAAGCTTATAGAATCAATAAAACTCACATTGAACTTTATAAGCCACAGATTCTATACATACTGCTTAAAGCACTTTTAGTATTTGCTCTTGTCTTAACCTTACTGAACATTGGTGAGAAAATGATTTTATTGACTGACTTAGATTTCAGCAAATTCCTATCAATTTTCTGGAATGAATTTAAAGGTGGACCTTTTGCTTTAGTTGTTCTTAGCCTTGTAGTTTTACTCTTTGGCTCGACATTTGTAGAATCTGGTCTATACCATATGTACTATAAGCGTGTTACAAATGATCGTAATGAAAATGACTTCATTACTGGAGCCTCAAGGTATTTTTTTTAAGATTTCTTGGAGGCAATATTCTAATTGGATTCACTTGGTTATTTGCTTTTCCACTATATATCTTAGCAGGTTTGCTATCTCTGACTATTGGTTTTTCTCTGATACCTATCATTATAGAAGCCTTCCTCATGGTATGGAAGGCAGCTGTAGTTAGTCAGAATTGTTCTGTCTTTAAAGCACTTGCCTTAAGTTTTTCCTTTGGAAAGCGACACTTTCTACCTGCTGCCTTCTTATTAATGATTAAGGGTTCTTTATCAAACTTGGCAAACAATGGTAATAGTTTCAATTGGAGATCATCTGGAAATTTGGGATCATCTTCTTCTAACCGAGACAACATCATTAGTGATATGCCTCTCACTGAACAGCCCTTTGATGGTAGCACATTCAATAATTTCTTTGACTACAGTCTAGCCGATATCATAAAAATACTTGTAATTGTTGCCACATCCCTTATTACAATTATCGCAGTAGTTGTAGGTCTCATTAAAATGATTTTTGATATCTTCTTTGGCCTGCTTATCACCATCATATATCTTGACGACTGGGATAATGGTTATCTTGCATCACAAACACTGTCTACTGAGGAGGTGGTTTCATGAGTCGTTTTGAAAATCTGATGGATGATTTGAAAGCTTCTATTTCACTTCTAGCCACTAATAAAAAAAATCTATCTTCCACCAATAATTGGTTCCTTGGTCACATTTGTCCTAAGTATTATCGTTGCAGTTGTAATCGTATTTTCAGTCATAGGCGTAGTCATAAGTGCAGAGTTTGGCAATATTTTCCTTGGTTTAATTCCTCTCATTCTTGGCTTAACTCTTAGTGGTATTATAATCATTTCACTGACTTTAATCTTTGAAATAGGGACTATTGGTTTAATTATTAATGCACTAAATGGCAATCCCTACGACTTTAATGTATTCAAAGAAACCCTCAGCAAATATTATCTGAGGGCATTTGGAACAACTATGGGGGGGTTCACAATCATTTATAGCATAGCATTCTTAATTTTGCTTATACCCATCCTTGCTTATATGCTTACAATCGGCCTATTATCTGGCGGTTGGGCACTATTACTCTTATCTGGTTATGCTTATGCATTAACTGGTTATTGGGCACTTATAATGATCGATAGTCATAAAGGTGGTTTCGAGAGTATTGGACAAAACATACGATTCGGAGCTAAGAACTGGAAGATTATGTTCTTAATATTTTTCTTCCATACTATGCTTATCAGCAATCTACCTGGTTATTTTGGTTTCGTAGGTTTTCTTGCTTCATTTCTGATTTCTGCTGTAATAGGTACTGTGTTTAAAACAGTTACCTTACTCACTTACAGACGTTATAGACTTTAACAACTTTATCTTAAAAAGGGATTTACTGCACGTTCTCTACTTATAGTGGTGGTTGGACCATGACCCGGTATTATGACTGTATCATCTGGCAATGTCATTAGTTTTTCTTTAATGTTTTTAGCCAAATCACTACTTGGCCCATGATAATACCGTGTAATGCCAATTGCCCCCCCTTGAAATAGAGTATCTCCTGCAACCACAACCCCCCCACTATCCATATCATAAAAACAAATACTTGCATCTGTGTGCCCTGGCAGTTTAATGGTATTTAGGGTTAGATTTCCCATACTAATTGCTTGTCCAACAATATAATGATCTATTTTGAAGGACTTGTCTATTTCAGGGTGACTCAGTGACTCTCTCATCAATAATTCTTCTACTTGATGGGCCATTACAATGACATCATTTTCAAGATTCATTTTCAGTTCATTAAGCCCACCGATGTGGTCCCAATGGGTATGAGTGAGCAATATATAGACAACATCAATACTAAGTTCATCTATACGAGCTTTTATGGAAAGTGCCTCTTCTCCTGGATCAATGACACAACCTTTCATAGTTATCTCATCCCACATAAGTACACAGTTTGTCTCTAATTGTCCTACAGGAATAATTTCATATTTCATATATGTACGCTTCTTTCTGACTCAATCATCATTATCTATCCTAACTTAGATACACTTCTATCCTACCATACTTATAATCCATACAAGCACCGGTGCTGTCAACAACAAAAGTACCGTTGAAATGAAAACTGCTTCAGATGCTTCAAGAATATTGCCGCCATACTGATTGGTGATAATTACTGTATTTGTTGCAATTGGCATCCCAACCAAAACAATCGCTACACCTACCACAATTGTACTCAAACCTAGGAACGAAAGGATAAAACCAACAATCAGTGGGAAAATTGTCATTCTCATAAGACTGAATATGATGACTCTATAATTTTTGTAGATATTGTCAATCTTCACGCCAAATAATGAACCACCAACAACAATCATTGCAAGTGGTGTCGTAATACTCCCTAACATCTGAGCGATATCAAGAAACATCTTAGTCCCTCTGATTGCAAACCCATTACCACTTTGGTTAATGGCTTGTTCACCTCCAACAAAAAAAACCAACAAACCAATCAAAGTCATCATAATACCTGGATTTAGGAATTGTTTAAAGCTGATTTCCATCTTATGGTCTTTGTTATGGTCTGACATAACAAAATATATTCCAATGGTATATAACAATACATTGTAAGGTATATTAAATAGGGCTGCTAAGAATAAGGCATCTTTGCCAAGAATCGCAATCAACATAGGAAAACCTACATAACCAACATTACCAAACAAGGCCATGAACTTGTATAGACCCTTGGAGCTTGGTGGTGCCTTAACAACTTTTGGTACAATTTGAGCCAAAATTATCAGAATAACATATGAAAACAAAGCCGCTATAGCAAGGTCTCCAACTTCATCCATAGTTGCAGTCTCTGTTCTTGCAATTGCGACCAGTATCATGGCAGGCATTGTAACGTAATATATGAAAATAGAGAAGTTCTTAATACCTTCCCCCCCACTAAGAATCGATCGACTTCTAAGAAAATAACCTAAAAACATAATACAAAATAGTAAGACAACTTGTGTAATGACTTGAGTAAAATCCATATATGCCCTTTCATTAAATGTAAAAAAGATTTATAACTTTTCCTACAAAAAGGCCTGAAGCATAAGCTCCAGGCCATTGTTTTAATTATTAATTATAGAAATTAAAAATTAAATTACTTCGATGTTTTCTGCTTGTGGACCTTTAGCACCATCAACTACTTCAAAAGAAACACTTTGTCCTTCTTCAAGAGTTTTGAAACCGTCTTTTTGAATTTGTGAATAATGAGCAAAAACGTCATTACCAGCTTCTGTAGTGATGAATCCAAATCCTTTGTCTGCGTTAAACCATTTTACTGTACCTGTCATTTGAATGACCTCCGAAATATTATTTCCTTACTATCATCATGGTAAAATTACATCCAAAATAAAAATTCAAAGGTATCCTAACGGGAACATCTTCTAGATAATTTTTATTTCTGTGATTCTTCTTTTACTGAATAATACAAGGTTCCTTTTTATCATATAGCATCTACAAAAAAAATGCAAGTGTTTTTTTACACATTTTTTTAATATTTTTTTTGCTATTTATAGGAATTTTCATGCAAATTTCACAAAAATAACTATGACTTAACCTATTTTGTCAAAAACCTTCACTTGTTTAATTAAGGCATCATCCATTGAATAGACTTCTACCTTTTTAGTTTCCAAATCAACCATATAACCACATTTTATTGTATCACCTTTTGTTTTTGAATGATTATAGATCATACCAGCCACAGTATAGCCCATATCTAAAGACAAATCAGTTTTGAATATTTCATTAAATTCTTTGATTGTCAGTCCACCATTAATCATACTGCTGCCTTCACCATTATGGGTGATACTGCTTGACAAATACTTTCTAACTGCAAATAAGATGGCTATTGCAACCACACCAATCAATGAGTCAAGCATAGAACCATGATTGACAATTAATTTCCTGGCTATTGCAAACACCAACACGTCAATGGCTGAACCAGGCGTGTGTTTAGCAAGCATCTTTACAAATTCAATTGCAATAATCAATGCAAGGACATGAGACATAAATTCTTCGATAGTAAACATGTAGTTAGGGAATGAAACAACAATGTCATACAATTCTTTGATGATGCCTGCTGAAAAAAATCAGGACACCAATCATTATTATGGCTGTCATATAAATTTCTGCGAAACTGGCGCCTCGACTCAGTCTTGAACGTAATCTTTGTTTACTTAATTTTCTCATAATAAACCCCCCCTATTTAACTTCATAATGTATTAGATATACTAGTAACAGGCGAAAAGGTCTCTTCAAGTTCACATTTTGACGCCAATGTATAGTATAAACACATCCTGATAGAAGTTCAAGTTATTTTTAGAAAACAAAAAGCCATACACTTAAGTATGGCTTTAAACTTTACGCTATTGTATGAAGTATCTGAATGACTGTATCAGGTTTGAATGGTTTCACAATAAAATTCTTAGCGCCACTCACTATGGCGTTCTTAATATATGTTTCTTGACCAAGGGCTGAAATGACCACTATTGAAGCTTTCGGATCCTTACTAATTATTGCCTTGGTTGCATCAATACCATTCATCACTGGCATTGTAATATCCATAGTTACCAAGTCTGGCTTAAGATTGTTATACAGTTCTATTGCCTCTTCACCATTTTGTGCTTCACCTACAACTTTATAATCGTCGCCTTCAAGTATAATCTTAAGCGATTTTCTCATGAATTCTGTGTCATCAACCACTAAGACTGTTTTCATGTTGAACCTCCTTATGACCCCCCCTCATAAAGCCTGTTCATAGAAGTATTATATCATTATGACTCTAGGTATCTATACTATCAGATGAATAGACACACATAAAACATAAGTATGATACATACGCACCATATGTTCTACCATTTATTCTTTTCACTATATATATTGGTCTAATTTCTCAAACATCTGGCGAACATCAATAGGTTTTAAGATACAATCCGTTAGTCCTGCCTCCTTAATTGATAATTCATTCTCGGTCATAGCATCCGCTGTCATTGCAATGATTGGAATATCTTTCAACCCTTCCATTGATCTTATGCGTTTGGTGGCCTCTAATCCGTCCATAACAGGCATATGAATGTCCATTAATACTAAATCAAATTCATCATTAGCAATAAGTTCAAGAGCCTCCTGCCCATCTGATGCCACTATAACATCAATGCCTTTTTCCTGAAGAATCTCCAAACTTACCAACTGGTTCAATGGGTTATCCTCAACGAGAAGGATTTTGATATTATGATATCTAGACTCATATACAGTAACCGTCCCAACAGATTCAACTTCTACTTTGTCAATTAAGATATGGTACAAATCTTCAGTACTAATAGGATTCATCATCAAGTCTTTCAAAATACCACGTTGTACCACATTTTGGAGTCTGCTAATTCGGTAATGACTAACAAAATACAACTTGTCTTTACAGTCTAACAATTTCGCTACTTGGTCTAGACGGTCCACATTGAACTCTTCTGGTCTTTCACACTCAATGATAATCTTGTCAAAATTATGTTTATAAACAGGTGATGGTTCAAAGGCTTCTAATTCAAACATTTTGACTTCACACCCTAACTTCTTAAGTTGCTTGGTCAACAAATTTTGTTTTGAACCCAAGCCATAAACAAGTGCTACTTTCATTTTATCCGTAATTGTATAGTTAGGTTCATAGATGACTCGGTCTATCCATATGTCAAAAGAAAACTCTGACCCTCTTCCCAGCTGACTCTGAACTTTGATTTTCCCACCCATTAGCTCAACAAGACTTCTTGATATGCTAAGACCAAGGCCTGTACCACCATAACGTCTGTTAAGCTTTCCTTCAACTTGTGAGAATGCATCAAATAAGTTTTTTTGATTTCGCTCTGAAATACCAATACCCGTATCAGAAATAACAACCTGTAAATGACATTTCTCATCAACAATACCAAGCATATTAACGGCCAAGGTAATCGTCCCTTGATCTGTAAACTTAACAGCATTACTAAGTAGATTAAGCATAATCTGCTGTAATTTATTGCCATCGAAATAGCCATACTCAGGTACATCAGGGTGAATTTCAAACATCATGACCAAATCTTTCTTATATATCTGATACATAACATTGTCAAATACATTGTTAATAATCTTATAGATGCTAACTTTTGTATAATGTAAGGACATCTGGTCAGCCTCAATTTTAGAGAAATCCAATATATCATTAATGACATTTAGCAGGTGTTCACTAGAATCATTGGCTTTTTTTTAGGTAGGTCTGTTGTTGGTAAGTCAACCTTGTATTACCAAGCAAATAGTTAAATCCCATAATAGCATTGATTGGTGTTCGAATTTCATGACTCATGTTTGCCAAGAACTCTGACTTGACTTTACTAGCATGAATTGCTTCTTGCTGGGTTTGTTTTAGGACCTTCTCAACTTTGCTACGTTCAAGTATCTCTGCTTCCAAACCTTCATTGACCTGTTTAAGTTCTTTGGTTCTTCTTAGGACTTTTGATTCAAGTTCAGCATTGGATTTTGCCAAAAGCTGTTCTGACAATATCAATTCATCATTCAGTTGTCTAACATTGTTGTTCCGAATAATCATTGCTTCCTTAGTGGCTTCGAGCTCATCAATAGTCCTTGAACGTTCAAGTTCTCTCCCTCTATTAAGTCCGATAGCTATAAGCAATGTAAACTTAATAGCAAAGCTAATCCCAATCCAACGTAGTGAAACATCACCAATGTGAGCAGAATCCAAATCTAAAATACTAACATAAAAATATGTTGATAGTACAACAAGTAAGAGTAATACAATAAGTCCAAGGGGGGGTTTAAGGAAAACTTTGATTTTCTCAATTATAAAGAATGCACCGTAGTATAAAACTAAATGAATCAAGGTAACACCAAGCAATATAAGTGATTTCTCATGACCAAAGAAAATACTTATGACAATATTGAACAGTCCTGCCACAAGACCTACCAGTGGCCCAAATAAATAAACTGCGATTCCAACAAATAAATAACGGCCATCCGGCGTAATAATCCATTCATTGTGACTGGCAAGATAAATAAGCCCTACTTGAGCCACAAAGGCCAGTAGAATAAGTATCAGCTTCTTAACCCATTCTTTCATATGCCGAAAAAGTTCATTGGCTGTAATCATGGCATAAAACACAATAAACACATAGCACGCCAACAACATACTGACAATCAGATTATTTTCCTGTGACATATCAACACCCCCCCAAACAAGATTTATTCTACAATTATGTTTATTAGAACAACTTACTAAGTGCTTCTTCTACATTACTAACGCCGTGGACCTTAATACCCTCAATATCCTTCAGATGTTTCAGATTGGCTTTTGGTACTACACATGCAGCAAATCCCATCTTATAGGCTTCAATGACCCTTTTTTCACATTGTGTGATACCTCTGACTTCACCTGTTAAGCCAACCTCACCCATAACAATAATATCATCACGTATACTTTTATTCCTAAAACTTGAAGTCACAGCACATACTATACCAAGATCAAGTGCTGGTTCAACTATTTTGATACCTCCAGCAATATTGACATAGGAGTCATAAGAACTAAGTTGTAGGCCAATTTTCTTCTCAAGGACCGCAACCAGTAAGTTAACCCTATTGTAATCAGTACCATTAGCAGTTCTCCTTGGCATTCCAAAGTTGCTTTGTGATACAAGGGCCTGAACTTCAACAAGTAATGGCCTTGTACCTTCTAGGCAACAAGTCACAACTGAGCCAGACTCGCCAGAAGGTTTTCCCGTAAGCATATACTCAGATGGGTTTGTCACTTCCACCAATCCAGAGTCTGCCATTTCAAAAACACCAATTTCATTGGTTGACCCAAATCTGTTTTTGACTGCACGAAGAACACGATAAGAAACACTACGTTCTCCTTCAAAATAAAGTACAGTATCGACCATATGCTCAAGCACTCTTGGACCAGCTATTGCTCCGTCCTTGGTTACATGCCCAATTATAAAGGTAGATATATTCATCTGTTTGGCGATACGCATAACAGAACTGGTCACTTCCCTTACCTGAGACACACTGCCTGGCGCTGATGTAATCATATCCGTGTAGATAGTTTGTATAGAATCCAAAATAAGTATGTCTGGTTTCTCATTCTTAATTGCCTGTTCAATATGAGTTAAATTGGTTTCTGCATACAAAAGTACGCCATCATTAGCCACATTGAGTCTATCTGCGCGTAACTTTATTTGTTTTAAGGATTCTTCACCTGACACATAGAGTATCTTCAAATTCTGACGTCCGATACCCTCACACATCTGTAACACCAATGTTGATTTACCAATACCAGGATCTCCACCAACCAATATCAAAGAGCCTCTAACTATGCCACCACCAAGCACACGGTCTAGTTCACCGGTACCCGTTTTGGTTCTTGCTTCATCATCTATGGATATATCATTTAATTTTTTTTACTTTGCTTTTAGAAATCTCTTTAGACAAAACAGAGGTTACTTTAGCTTTTGCCCCCCCTGTCATTTTCACTTCCTCAACGAAAGTATTCCACTCTCTGCACCCTGGACATTGTCCCATCCATTTGGATGTTTCATGCCCACAATTACTGCAAACAAACACATTCTTTGCTTTAGCCATAAGACTTCCCACCTCTGTCAAAATTCTCACTATTTCAATTATAATACTTTAACAAGCTTTTGTCACAATATCATTCATTAAATTCATAGGAATTTCATTTGATATACAAGAAAGATTCTTGCTTGCTAGAATCTACGCGCCGGAGCGGGTCGTTTACGACAATTTCCTTTCCGCGTAGTGTGCATCCCTAGTGGAACGTTTTTATTTCATAAGAAATTGTGGAGCAATTACTTATGAAATAAAAAAGGTATGCAACTTAGTTGCATACCTTTTAAAGTTCAATTATTAAGCTTTTTTTGATCATAACCTTTTGGTTACCTTCAACAAAATCAACACCAAAGCTGATTTTGCCTGCAAGATTTGTCTTAAGCGTACCAATTTCTTTGCTCTCAATAAACAATACATAGTTTTGGTCTGACTCAAGTTCAACCGTAACTTGGGCATCTTCTTTGCCTTCAACTTCGAAGTCAACTTGTGCTTCAGTTACACTAAGATTATATACAGTCGTGCCTGGTACGGATTCATATAACAGACGCCCATTTTTTTCAAGCTTCGTCATTGCACTATATGTCTTGACTTTGTACAAGTCTCCTTCGACTTCAAAATCTTGGATTTTCCTCTTGTTGTCCATCAAGTAGTTACCAAAGCTTAAGGCATTGTCATTTTCCACACGGATCAGTTCAGAAATACCAGCCATTTACTTACCTCCTAAAATAATGTTGCAAACAATATTCTTTTCTAGATACCTATTATATAGTATTTCACTTACAAATACTAGCTGTTTTGATGACTTATTCATCATTCTTTGGTGTAAAGGTTAACGCTTCACCATCAAGATCTATAAGGACTTTGTCCCCCCCTTCCTTGATTGAACCATCTAAAATGTGTTCAGCAAGCTTATCCTCAATTTTTTTTGCTGTATTGCCCTTCTAAGAGGTCTAGCACCATATACCTGGTCAAAACCTTCTTTAGCAATAAAATCAGTTCCTTCATCTGACAAACTCAGACTAACACCTATGTTTTTCTCCATCCTTGAGCCAAGTTGACCAAACATAATGCTAACAATCTCTTTGATGTTGTCTTTTGTTAATGAATGGAAGACAATGGTCTCATCAATCCTATTTAAGAATTCAGGTCTAAATAATTTCTTAACCTCATCCATAACACTGCCTTGCATGCTCTTATAGTTACTAGCTTCATCGTCCGTTGATGCAAAGCCAAGTTTTTTTTGGTGCAACAATATTCCTGGCGCCAACATTGGATGTCATGATTATAACCGTATTTTTGAAATCTATACGGCGACCTTGTGCATCTGTAATATGACCATCATCAAGAACCTGAAGAAGGATATTAAAAACATCTGGGTGAGCCTTTTCCACTTCATCAAACAACAAAACTGAATAAGGTTTTCTTCGAATCTTTTCACTAAGCTGACCACCTTCATCATAACCAACATAGCCTGGTGGAGATCCAATAAGCTTGGATACGGAGTGTTTCTCCATGTACTCAGACATATCCACTCTGATTAAAGCTTCATCATCGCCAAACAAAGCCTCAGCCAGAGTCTTAGTTAATTCTGTCTTACCAACACCGGTAGGACCAAGGAACAAGAATGACCCAATTGGTCGCTTAGGGTCTTTAAGACCAACCCTACCACGTCTAATTGCTTTTGATAAGGCTGTAATTGCATCTTCTTGACCAACCACACGTTCATGTAAAACTGATTCAAGATTCTTAAGCCTTTCTCCTTCTTCTTCTGTAAGCTTTTGAATTGGTATGCCAGTCCATCCAGCTATAATACTTGCTACTTCTTCTTCGCCAACTGTTTGGTCTGCCATACTACTCTTGGCTTCCCACTCCATTTTGGCTGACATCAATTTTTCTCTTATTTCATTTTGCTTTTGCTTGATTTCACCAGCTTTTTCATAAGCTTCTTCTTTGATGGCCTTTTCTTTATCATCTTCCATCTCAGCAATTTGTTTTTCCATTGCATTGATATCTGGCGGTGCGGTAAATGTGCTTAGACGTACTTTACTAGCCGCTTCATCAATAACATCTATGGCTTTATCTGGAAGGAAACGGTCAGATATGTATCGGTTAGACAATTTCACTGCATCCACTATGGCTATATCAAGAATCTTAACTTGATGGTGGTCTTCATACATCTGTTTTAGGCCTCTTAGAATATCAATTGCCTCATCCTCTGTTGGTTCGTCAACCTGCACTGGTTGAAAGCGTCGCTCCAAGGCTGGATCTTTTTCAATATACTTACGGTACTCATCCATAGTTGTTGCACCAATTAGCTGAACCTCACCTCTTGCCAGTGAAGGTTTCAGTATATTGGAAGCATCAATAGCGCCTTCTGCTGCACCCGCACCAACAATTGTATGAATTTCATCAATAAACAAGAGGACATTGCCCACTTGGATAATCTCTGCAATAGCTTTTTTGATACGGTCTTCAAACTCACCACGGTATTTAGAGCCTGCAACCATAGATGATAAATCAAGGGCTACGACTCTTTTGCCTTTAATGGTCTCTGGAATATTCCCTTCGATAATCTTCTGGGCAAGACCTTCAGCAATGGCTGTCTTTCCTACCCCCCCTGGTTCTCCAATTAAACAAGGATTATTCTTAGTTCTTCGACTTAGAATCTGAATTATTCGTTCAATTTCTTTATCTCTGCCAATAATTGGGTCGAATTTACCTTCTTTGGCCATTGATGTCAAATCACGACTAAACTGATCTAGGACAGGTGTTGTTGACTCCTTCTTCTCGTTAGGATTGTTTGGTGTTAACTTCTGATTGGCTGCTTCTTCACCAAGGACTTTTAGAATTTCATGATAGATTTTCTGTTTGGAACCACCAAGGACTTCTATGATTCTTATGGCCATAGAATCAGATTCCCTCAGTAGTGCAATCAGAATATGCTCTGTACCAATCTCTCCTGAATTCATTTTTCCAGCTTCATTGGTACTAAGTTCAAGGACTTTGAGAACTCTTGGTGTCATACCCTCTGGTTCTTGAGTTTGTACCTGAGTGCTGCCTATAACTTCTTTGATTTTTTTCATATACGGCTTCATATGTAATATCTTGCCCTGCTAATGTTTTTGCTGCAACACCTTCACCTTCTTTAAGCAAACCAAGTAATAGGTGTTCAGTTCCAACATAACCATGTCCAAGTTCTTTTGCTGCGTCTTTAGATAAATTTATTGCTGCTTGTGCACGTTCTGTAAATCTTCCCATAGAATCTCCTCCTTAGGTTATGCATCAATTAGTCACTGATTAATTCAGGTAAATTCTCTCTGATGTATTCAGCCCTGGCAATGTCACGTTCATCTACATTCAGGTTCTTATTGTGCATTATCTGTAAGTTGGCTGGTTGTATCTTAGCCATTAGGTTGTATATGTTAATTTTCTCATTATTCTTTGTTTTGATGATGCCTAGTTCAATACCAAGCTTCATATCAGATAGAAGGGTCATTGCTTCTTTCGACGTAATCATACGTGCATGGCTCAATATACCAAAAGAGCGGTACACTGCATCCTCAAATCTTGTACGTTTGTCATTTAAGAGTTTATTCCTAACAATAAGCTCTTGCTCAACAATCTGTTTAGTGACACTGGTCAAATTCTCGATAATCTCATTCTCTGTTTGTCCAAGAGTGACCTGATTGCTAATCTGAAATACGGACCCAAGGGCATCTGTTCCTTCACCATAGATTCCTCTAACTGTTAGTCCAAACTTTCCTATTGCGTCTAATATAAACTGTAATTGCCCTGTTGTCTCAAGTGCTGGCACATGAATCATATAAGATGCTCTTAGCCCTGTACCTAAATTAGTGGGACACGCCGTAAGATACCCTAGATTCTGGTCAAATGCATATACCACTTTTTCTTCAAACAAATCATCCATACGGTTGGCTTCATCTAAAGCTTTTTGAAGGTTCATACCACTGGCCATAGACTGAATACGAATGTGATCTTCTTCATTGACCATAATGCTTAGCGCTTCATCCTTTGATAAAATCAAGTAGGCAGGCCATTTGACTTTCACAAAAAATGGACTAATGATGTGCTTCTCCATCATGCAATCTTATCAACTTGACTTATTTGACTCATTGCCAAATGGTTAAAAACAGAGTTTATACCACTGCTGGCTGATTCGAGAGCTTCTCTCACCTTCTTAATCACATCGTTGGCTCCAGGTGCACTTGCTTTATTTGGGAATGCCACACTATTTAAATTTCTGGCTAGTCTAATACGACTGGATATAATGACACCATGATAGTTTTCGTGTTCTAGATCATACCATTTTTTTTCATAATATGCCATCCCCCCCTTTAAGTTCTCTAATCTTATCTCGAAGGATTGCAGCTCTTTCATAGTCCTCTTCCATTAAGGAAACTTTCAACTCACTTTCATAGCGACTGATTTGCTCTTGGATTTTTACAGTTGTATCAACATGGCTGGGACGTTTTCCTGTATGGACTATATTGCTTTGTAGACGTTTGATGATTGGTTGCAAATAGCCATCAAATGATTTGTAACAATTGGCACAACCAACAAGACTATTCTTCTTGAATGCCTCAATCGTCATACCACATTGTGTACAAGTTGGTACATGACTTTTTACCTGTGGTGATTTGTTACTTTCCAACAAGCCACTTAGGAATTGTTGGAAGGAAATCCCGTTATCAAGAACTATATTCTCACTCTCTTTAGCACATGTATCACAAAGATGAACTTCTGTCGTTTGACCATTCTCACTTTGAGTCAGAAATACGGTTGCTTCATTGACATGACAATTTTCACACTTCATGGGACACCTCCTAATTTGTAGTTAGTCTAGACGAGCCTCACACCTAATGCATACTGTTGCCTCAGGGTGATTGCCTGCATTACAGGATGAACAGAATTTGTACATAGTAATGCCATCGACTGTTTTAACTTCTTCAAGATTTGATTCATCACTAGTGGCATGCTTGTCTTCTTCGATGTTATCCATCTCAACATCAAGTCTTACAAGCGTTCCTATTAACTCATCAATTTGTTTTGCATAATTCTTATATTTACTAACCCTTAAACGATCATTTTTCAAATCATCAAAAAGTCTTTTTCCCAACTGTCTGTAACGCATGTTGATTTCATGATTAATTTCTTTACGTTTGAAATCCATTGTTGTTCCTTTCATTATCAGCTTATATCCATATTTTTATAATATTGTACCAAATT